>artificially_reared_1__coassemble_189_pt1 | contig 88139 bp, 92 predicted proteins | sample artificially_reared_1__metabat2_low_PE_008 | metagenome-assembled genome bin artificially_reared_1
ACTAAAATAAAGGAGAACGACGTATGAAAGAAAAAGAAAAAACGGCCTTAATCAAGGAACGATTTGATGTCGCTGTTGGGGGACTTGCACAAGGTATCACGGTCATTACAGATAAAAAAACAGGGGTACAATACTTAGCTATCGCTGGTAGTGGTACGTCTGTAATAGTAGATAAAGACGGTAAACCGCTACTATCTGAACGAGTTGATGACGATCCAAAAGGGACTTCGCCTTTCTAGTCGCTTGTAAATTAGCTTATAGATACTAGTCAGTTGCTAGATAAAGACGGAGGCAGGTTATGCTTGATATCATCACTGATATCGTCAGCCAGATGCTCGCAGCCATAGGCTGGAAAAAAATAACTGATGATCAGACAGATAACTAACATCATCTCAAAATAGATGACGCAAGTTTAAAAAACGAAAAAATCGTCGTTGATCAATATGATCAGCGGCGATTTTTCATGAGGTGCAGTTATGATCAGCACATCGATAGCTATCAGAGTTGCATTTCCTTGATCAGATTGACCATCTCTACAGCGCCGACTGCGACATCAAAGCCTTTATTGCCTGCTTTAGTTCCCGCACGTTCGATCGCCTGTTCTATATTTTCAGTTGTCAAGACACCAAACATGACCGGGATACCACTACTTAGTGAGACACTGGCAATTCCCTTAGAGACTTCTGCACAAACATAATCATAGTGCGATGTGGCACCACGAATGACTGTACCGAGGCAGATAATGGCTTGATACTGTCCTGAGTTTGCCATTTTTTGTGCCATCAAAGGGATTTCATAGGCACCTGGCACCCAAACAATGTCTATGTCTGTTTCATCAACACCGTGGCGTTTAAGGGCATCTTGTGCACCACCCAAAAGTTTTGCATTAATGAATTCGTTAAAGCGTGCAACGATAATGCCGAATTTTGCATCCTGTGCAAGTAGTCTACCTTCATAAGTTGTCATTTTATATACCCTCTTCATTCTATATACTTAAGTTTTTTGGCTGTTACGATATATTTCGTGTTAAATGGAGATTATTAGCTCATCTAGCCCTACTTATTTTTGATCAAAGTGAAACATGTGACCCATCTTATCTTGCTTAACATGGAGATAGTCCCGATCAAATTCATTTGCTTCGATTTGAATTGCAACACGCTCAGTAATCGACAGACCATAGGCTGATAGCTCATCTATTTTTTGCGGATTATTTGTCAGCAGACGTAGGGATTTTGCACCTAATTCCTTTAGGATTTGTGCCCCGATATAGTACTCACGCTCATCCTCAGCAAAACCAAGGGCTAAATTCGCTTCCACTGTATCAAGTCCGTCATCTTGCAGGGCATAAGCCCGAAGTTTATTGATCAGACCAATCCCGCGACCTTCTTGACGTAGATAGAGTAAGATGCCACGGCCTGCTTGATTAATTTGCATGAGCGCTGCTGATAATTGCTCACCACAGTCACATTTCATTGACCCAAATGCATCCCCGGTCAGACATTCAGAATGCACACGGCAAAGGACATCTTGCCCATCCCCGATGTCACCTTTCACTAGTGCCACATGATGCTCGCCGTTTAGCTTATTGATAAAGCCCATGATCTTAAATTCACCATATTTTGTCGGTAGTTTAGCCTGCGTCACACAGGTCACTAAGACATCATTGCACTTACGATAGTCTTGTAGGGCTTTGATCGTAATCATCTTCAACCCCCAAGCCTTAGCTTTTTCCATCAGCTCTGCCGTCCGCATCATCTCGCCATCATCAGCCATGATTTCAACACAAACACCAGCTGCTTTAAGTCCCGCAAGTCGCATCAAGTCGACGGTAGCTTCCGTATGCCCATTACGACCCAGCACCCCATTTTTGTTGGCAAGTAGGGGGAATACATGACCAGGACGGCGAAAGTCATGGTAAGTTGTCCCTTCTTCGACTATTTTTCGAATTGTTAAACCGCGATCAATCGCAGAAATGCCTGTTGTCGTGTCAACATGATCGATCGATATCGTGAAGGCTGTCCCATGATTATCTGTGTTGTCTGCTAACATCTGTGACAGCTGTAATTTTTCTGCGTAATCGGCACTAATTGGGCTACAAATCAAGCCTTTAGCATGTGTTGCCATAAAGTTAATAGTTTCAGTTGTCGCAAACTCAGCGGCACAAATCAAATCCCCTTCATTTTCACGCGTCTCATCATCTGTCACGATAATCATTTGACCATTTCTGAGTGCATCTAGCGCTTCCTCGACTGTATTATATGCATCCATACCTTCTCCTTCAGTGGTTAAAAACCGTATTGTGCTATTTTTTCCATGCTTAACTTTGTCGTGCTTGCTGTTTCTTGTGGCGGACACATCAATTTTTCAATATATTTACCAACGATATCATTTTCAAGATTGACAGTGTCTCCTACTTTTCTATCCCTTAAAGTCGTCTGACTAGCCGTATGAGGGATGACAGATACACTGAATGTCTTATCCGTTACTGTGGCTACGGTTAAACTAATCCCATCAATGGTAATCGAGCCTTTTTCAACGATATATGCCATGATACGAGATGATGTCGCAATCGTATACCAGATGGCTATATCATCTGCTTTAACTGCTTGAATCACGCCAGAACCGTCGATATGCCCCGACACGATATGGCCACCAAATCTGCCACAAGCAGACATAGCACGCTCCAGGTTCACCGAACTTTGTAACTTAAGCGCGCCTAGATTTGAGCGATTTAAGGACTCATGTGCCACGTCTGCTGTGAATGTATTTGCTGAAATATGTGTGACTGTCAGACAAACACCATTAGTTGAGACACTGTCTCCTATGCCTAAATCACTAAAAATAAGGCTAGCAGCTACTGTCAGTTTGACTGATTTTGTACCACGGTTCATACCAACCACTTTGCCAACTTCTTCCACGATACCTGTAAACACTTAGCTTACCTCACTTTCTATCAAGATGTCTTCACCGAGTTTTTTGACTGTTGCATTTGCAAGTAGATAGGCTTGATCTGGATATGCCACACCCTGGCCTGCTACAGGTGTTTTTGCTGTCTGTCCACCAAAAATTTTCGGGCCAATATAGGTTTTTATTTTCTGAACGATACCCGCTGCTAAGGCAGCAGCATTCAGACTTGCACCACCCTCCAAATAAACACTGTCTATGCCTAATCTGCCTAATTCATGCATCAAGGCTTTCAAATCAAGATGCCCATCCAACTCAGGCATAACGAGTAACTCACATCCAGCCGCTAGATAAGCCTGTTGTCGGATTGGATCTTGTTGACAAGTCGCAATAATCGTCCGATAATCATGGGCTGTCCTAACCACTTTTGCATCAAGTGGGATTTGAAGCCTGCTATCACAAATGATGCGAATCGGATGCTTGCCATTTGGGATTCTGGAAGTTAATTCTGGATCATCCGACATGACCGTGCCACTTCCGACCATGATAGCCATAAAGCGCGACCGATCTTGGTGTACATCTTGACGTGCAGCACTAGCAGTGATCCATTTTGAAGCACCTGTGTAAGTCGCAATTTTACCATCCATGGTCATGGCATACTTCATGAGTACATAAGGTGTTTTTGCTGATATATAGTGCAGAAAAATGGCATTCGTTTGTGCACACTCAGGTGCTAGTAGTGGCCCTTCTACGATAATGCCTGCTGCGCGCATGGCCTTGATTCCCTTACCTGAGACAAGCGGATTAGGATCAAAATGCCCGATGACTACCCGCTTAATCTGATGGGCAATAATTGCTTCAAAGCATGGCGGTTGATGGCCTGTATGTGCACAAGGTTCTAGTGTCACATACAGTGTGGCACCTTTTGCTGACTCCGTCAGATTTTTAAAGGCATTGCGCTCAGCATGTAGCCCACCATATCGTTCATGGTAGCCCTCGCCAATAATCCGACCATTTTTGACAATGACAGCACCAACTTGTGGATTGGGATTGACCCACCCTTTCCCAAGCCGTGCTAAGTCAAGCGCATAATGCATATAGGTTTCATCTTCAGTCATGACACTCCTCTCTTATCGTAAAACAACATAAAAAACACCCAAATTTACTAAAATCAGGGTGTCTTGTTTATTTTCTCACAAAATTAGTACACAAAAAAAGCATGCACAATCTTACAAAATTATAAAACAACTGTCTTCTTTCATCCAGACTATACTGTCGGCTTTGGAATTTCACCAAATCAACTCTTTCGAGGTCGCGGGCTATACCGCCGGTAGGGAATTACACCCTGCCCTGAAGCGTTATTCAATTATTTATACCTTATCCTATACTATCTATTTTCTTTTGTCAAGGATAAACTTTTTACTATGTCACTTTTCAGGCTATAAAAATACCACGTTTTTTTGGCCAGATAGCTAGATTTGGTGAGATAAAAAATAGGTCTAACGCCTTTTATTACAAACTATATAACGCTCATAATCCGCGCATCATTTTAAGACTATTATTTGAAATATAAGGTATGACATCCACCTTATACACAAGCTATTTATCTCTAAACAGCTATAATAACGGCTTGTTCACCAAATTTAGAAACGCTTATGCTATACTTAAAAAAGACGCTACATGGCACGGATGTCGTGTAATAGATTAGTTTAGGATTAGCAAGGCGTCTTACAACTATCCTGCTTACTAAAAAAACGTCCGCAATATAGACACCTATTGCGGACAGTTAACAGCTACATATGGATAGGATTGCATTATGAAAAATAAGATACACCTCTTTATCGGTTCTGTGGGTGCTACAATCGGCTTGTTTGTCTTTTTAGCCTATATTCCACAGATTATTTCCAACCTTAACGGCGATAAAAGTCAGCCTTGGCAACCCTTAATCGCTGCAATTTCTTGCTTAGTCTGGGTACTTTATGGTCTCACTAATCAGCCGAAAAGAGATTATATTCTCATTATCCCAAACACCTTAGGCGTTATTCTAGGTACGTTGACCTTTTTAACTTCTTTATAGCATCAAGCGCTTCAAAAGATGGCATTTTAGACAATGGTCTAGGCCGTTTTATGCTATAATAGTCCTATAAGTGTTTTCAAATGAGGTAGGTCATGCTTAACTGGTTGTATCCAGTATTTAGTGCATAACCGACGCAACCGATTGTCACATCAGGCGATAAGCTATTGTCAAATAGACCAATGAATTTGTTCAAGTATTGCGTTTATTTGTGCCTCTTGTGCAGCCTAAACTTTACAGATGATGGCGCCACCTATTTATAAGTGACGCATCACGTGCCCTACTTTAAGCGATTGCTTAACATAACAAAAAACCTTTAGCCTAATCCCTATTTGGTTTTCCCTAGAATGGACCTGATACCATGAAAAAAGATGAAATCATCACACTAGCAAATGGCCAAAAAGCAACAGTTATTAGAGGTGACGAATCCTACTTAGTTAACAGCTATGTTGTCCAACTCGAAGATGGTCAATTAAGAATGGTTGATAAAAAAACCTTAACACTCGCTAGAGCTAAATAAACACATTTACGACCTGGCAACAGGTGTATTGATCATTTAAAATTGCAAGCTTTACCACTAGTTATCTAAACTGCTTGAAACAGGCGTATCCACTGTTTCAAGCAGTTTTCTTTAAGATATGGAGAATACCTAATTTGTCCCTAGTTATTTTCAAATTGTTTAGGAGTACACATTGACTTTTTTAATTCCAGTAATAGAAACAATCGGCGCCTGGTTACTTTTTGCTGCCCCCCTGCTTCAAGCCACAACTGAACTCCATGAAGAAGTTACCGGATGGGAAGCTATTAGAACTCGTTTTCATACGTCAACTAAAATACCTATTAAACAAGTTTCTCTATGGTGGTGGCTACTACCACCAGTTAAGATTATATTAGAGAGACGAAAAATCAGCAAAATCAAGCAGGCATATGCGGATGTCACACTTTCAGATGACACGCATAAAGCCCTACGTCGGTTTTCCTTAAAAGCAAATGGCTGGATCGGCGTGACCCTAGGTGGGTGGTTGGTAGCAATTAGCACAACCTGGGAATTAGTGGAAAAGGTTGAACTGGGGATTAAAACTTGGGTATTTTTGCTGCTACTGCTTACTTATACCAGCATCCTTTTTACCATCAAGTTAATCAAGAAGGCATCACATTAATGCTATACTAACTTTCCCAAATGCTATATTGGCAAAAAGTATCTTTTAAAAAACCACTTTTATTTTAAAGCGCTTCCTTTTATGTTAGAATAGAGTTATGAGCGATTTAGAAAACAGGCTAGACCGCGCCTCAAGCGGCGAATACCGACTAAACCCCGATGAGCAAAGACGCTATCTGAATACGTTTCGAGAACGTGTCTTACTCGCTATCACCCTTCCTGATGCCAAAAATGTGCTTTTAAAGGCGCAATTTGATGATATCCTAAAGACCTATGATAATCAATCTGATCCGATTTTTGTAAAGCTATCTGGTAGCTTACCTGATGACCTATCTGGCTTTTATCTAAAGGCTGCGACCAATCACCACTTTGAGGGTCAGATTTTAGAAGAAGAGACGACAGATGCTTACGGCATTATCATCCATACTGATCATGCGATTGACCTGGCTAAGATTGACTTAGCTGATACTTTTCCGGATATTAACCTGACAGAAGTCCCAACACAAGCCAAACAAAAAAAGAGCCTATTCTCAAAACTCTTTGGCTAATGATGACTGATAAAAAACCGACTTGATAAATTAAGTCGGTTTTTTGATAGCTGTTTTAGGGATAAAGACTGACGTCATGTCTACACCTTCTAGGGTCAAAAGTCCTACTTTTGCATCCATCCCTCCTGCATAGCCAGTTAAACTCCCGCTAGCGCCGACAACACGGTGACAAGGGATAATAATAGAAATCGGATTATGGCCGACTGCACCACCTACTGCCTGACTAGACATACTTGCTTTCTCCATGGTAACTGCAAGTTTTTTTGCAATCTCACCATAGGTTATCAACTCTCCATAAGGAATCTCACAAAGTATTTGCCAAACTGCTTGTCTAAAGCTACTTCCTGCTGGTGCCAGAGGCAGTGACGCGATACTAGGCTGATGGCCTGCAAAATAACTCGCCAACCAGCTTTTTGTATCAATAAACACTTGCAAGGTATCATTTGTCACCGCATCATCTGCTAAGGTTTCAGCAAAATGTGCCTGATTTGCCAACCACAACCCTGTCAGATGCTGGCCATCACTAGCGAGCGTCATGAGCCCTATCGGTGAGCGATAAGTTGTTTTGCTATCTAGCATATGCGTCGATCCTTCCTCACTACTTGTGAGCATTTAAACGGTTATAGATGTGTCAATACGATCAATAAAATGTCAAAAAAATAAGGCACATAGACATCCTACTTAGGGCTGCTTGCTTCCGCACCTGACCCACTTCGTAAAACGACTATTGCCTCATCTATAAGTATACCATAAAATTTATTTTTTGCGTCTATTTTTAAAGAATTTTTGCATAATCTGCGCACAATCGTCTGCCAAAATCCCTTGCTCGACCTGTAACCGATGGTTTAAACGTTCATCTTCAAGAATCTGATAAAGGGATACTGCGCCGCCAAATTTTGGATTGGTCGCACCAAAATAGACAGCTGGTATGCGTGACAAGGAGATTGCGCCTGAACACATGACACACGGCTCTATTGTCACAAATAAAGCACAATCCAGTAAACGCCAATTTTCGACCTGCTCATTTGCTTGATCGATGACACGAATTTCAGCGTGATGCGTTGCCTTTTGATGGCGTTCTCTCGCATTAAAGGACCTGGCAATAATCTGTTTATCCTTCACGATTACTGCACCAATCGGTACTTCGCCATAATCCGCTGCTTTTTGCGCTTCAACTAGTGCCTCACGCATGAACTGTTCTTTTTCTTCCTGTGTAAATGCTATCAAAATGTATTAAAATCCCATGTCTTATGCGGTGTCGCCAATTCTGTGACCACACCTTGTGCTGCATCTTCTGCTTCCTTGCGTAGCTGTTCCAAATCACCAAACTGAGGTAAATGTGTTAAAACCAGCTTTTTAACGGCTGCTTCACGCGCGATCTTACCTGATTCTGTACTAGAGAGATGATTTGGCATGTTTGCTTTGTCTGCAAAAAAGTAGACGTCAGCTAAGAGCATATCCGCATCTTTCGAAAAGTCAATCAGGCCATCAAACCAGCCAGTATCTGCTGTAAATACTAAGGTTTGACCTGTTTTTCTTTCCGTAATTCTCATGGCATAACAAATGATCGGATGTACCGTCTTTTGAAAGGTAATATCAAAAGGCCCAATTTTTTGCATACCTGAAACATCATAGGCAATCCCTTTTGAAACCCCATCAAGTGTTAATTTGTTGAACTCATGTGCATCCTGATCATGTCCATAGATATCCAGAATGGCACTATCCCAGTCAGGATCTGTTTTTGGCCATAATTGGCGGAACTGGCGTAAGACACCTAAATCAGCAATATGATCTTCATGATAGTGGCTGATGATGACTGCATCTATGAAAAGTGGAGATAGCTCATGTTCAAGCTCTGTTACTGCACGACTCCCCACATCAATCAGTAGATTAAATCCAGAGTTACTAGATAATAAATAAGAGGTGGTCCCACCATCTTTATGTGGATAGCCTCCTAATACACCTAATGCTGTTAATTTCATATCATAAGTCTCCTTTATCAATTCTTTATAGATTTAGTGTAACACAATTCAGTTAAGTTTAGGTTAAGATGGATAGGATATACTAAAGTCATTCCTAAAATATTTTTTTCATAACCTTCTCCAACAAGACACCGCCTATTGGATATAGATGGTGTCACTTTAAAACAAACCTGGTCCTCTTTCCCAGGTTTGTTTTTTTATGCAAGTAACCCTACAGATAGGTGTTATTAGATGATTGCTTAGCTAATTAAAAAAGCTATCCTTAGACAGCTTTAGTTGATTCTCTAACTTTCAATTCAAAAGGCACTGTCACTTTTTCCTTAAAGTCGTCTGGATAGGCTAACAAATGGACGAGTTTTTGGACTGACCGATGGCCTAATTGCCTGATATTGATATCAAAAGTCGTTAGATAAGGGTGAATTAGACTTGCAAACACTGAGTTATTGAAAGAAATAACCGAGACATCAGCTGGTACGCTGATACCTTGTTCTGATAACCCTTGAATGACTTTAATTGCTAAAATATCATCTAAAACAACTAAGCCTGTTGCGTGACCAATATCAAGCTTATTTTTTGACTTGACAAGCCGACCTTTTAACCCAAGTGACTGCGTTTTTAGCACAAAGCCTTGATAGCGTTCATGAAAAACTTCTCCAGAATCTGTATTACTGATAAAGGCCAGTTGCTGATGACCGAGACTTGCCAGGTAGTTAGCTGCTTCTGATCCCATTAACTGATTATTATTATCAACAGCCGTAATCTCGTTTGCACGTTCGATGGTCGATCCGACGATAACAAAGGGAATTTTGTCTGTTATCAGATAGCTTCTGACATCATCTTCTTCTCCAGCGTAGAGAACGATAAAGCCGTCCACTCTTTTTTCCTGGTACATGACTTTCACTTGACTTAGCAATTCATCATTTGAATGTCCAGATGCAATGGATACAGTAATGTTGTTTTGACGTGCTGCTTCATTTATAGCTGTTAGAATTTTCATGAAGAAAGGTTGTTCTGATTTATTTTCAATTGGTGGAAAAACAACACCTATTGCGCCTGCCTTGCCACTTGCCAACGTTTGCGCAGCAGCATTTCTTGAGTAGCCAAGTTCTAGCATCGCCTTCTTAACTTTTTCTTTGGTCTTGTCAGATATCGCCTTACTATCATGGATAGCTCTGCTAACCGTCGATGCATTCACCCCAGCTAATTTTGCAACGTCCTTTATTGTAACTGTCATATTTTCTCCATATTACGTATCTAGGTAAGAAGGGGTTGCTAATATCAACTAGACCCACTTAAGGTATTCGGTAGTCAGTTGGCCAACTGCTTATCGCTTAACAGCATAATCGGTTAACCCATTCAGCGTATAAAAAAACGTTTTTCGCAAACGTTTTCATATGTTTATGTTATTTTCCCATACTTCTGTCAAAAAATCAAGCGTCAGCTCACGCGTATTGCTAACGATTGCGATATCAGCCCCAAGGATATCAGCATCCCCTACACCTATTGGCAAGGCATGAGCAGCTTTAATTGCTGCAATACCTGCTGCAGCATCCTCTATCCCGATCGTCTCTTGAATTGCCACATTGACACCTGCTGCAGCTGCTAGAAAGATATCTGGCGCTGGTTTACTTTCGGCTACTTTAGCAGGATCTGCAATGGCATCAAAATACTGAGTAAGGGCCATTTTCTCTAGCAAAAACGGGCCATTTTTAGAGGCAGAGGCTAGCGCAATCTTGATATCATGACGGCGTAGTGCCTTGAGTAAGCTTAAAATACCTGGATAGACATCCTGAGGCGATACGGCTTGTATCATCTCCACATAGTTTTTATTTTTATCTGCTGCCATCTGGGCAAATTCATCCGTCGTAAAGGTCTTTTCAAGACCCCCATATTTTAGAATGCGACGTAGAGATTCCTCACGTGATACACCTTTGAGTTGCTCATTAAATGTCCTGTCTATGGCAATACCAATACGCCGGGCAAGCTTTTCCCAGGCAAGAAAATGATAATTAGCCGTATCTGTAATCACGCCATCTAAATCAAATAGAACTGCTTTAAACATCTCAACCACCCACTTTCACTTGATAGATTGGGTGTGCGGCGTTCAAGGTAACTGCCTGATCATAGACTTGCAAACTGATGCTATCACCAGATAGCAGCCTTACCTCGACTTCGTCAGTAACTGCTATTTTTAGTAAACACCCACGATAATTGATATGAAAGGCATATCCTGTCCAATCACTTGGTAGAAATGGCGCAAAGCTCAGTTTACCATCCCATGTTTTCATTTGTGCAAAGCCTTGAACGATGGCTAACCATGAGCCAGTCATCGATGTGATATGTAAGCCATCCTGCGTATCATTGTTATAATTATCAAGGTCGAGACGAGCTGTACGCCCATACATCTCGACTGCCTTACGCTCCTTACCCAGTTCAGCCGCAAGGATGGCATGAACTGATGGTGAAAGGGAGCTTTCATGAACCGTCATGGGTTCATAGAAGTCAAAGTTACGTCTTTTCTCCTCAAGCGTGAACTTGTTGCCAAAAAAGTAAATACCCTGTAAGACATCTGCCTGCTTAATAAAAGGTGACCGCAGAATCTTATCCCATGACCAGTTTTGATTGAGCGGTAAATCAGTTGCTGCTAACGCCGTAACAGGTCGAATATCCTTGTCTAGGTAGCCATCATGCTGGACAAAGATACCTTTTGTTTCATCATATGGAAAGTACATCTTGTCGACAATATCGGCCCATTTTGCTAATTCCGTATCGGAAACTGCTAAATCAGCTCGAGGATATTTAGCTAAACTCTCAGCAGTATAGGTTAACACCCAAGCAGCTAGTTGGTTTGTGTACCAGTTATTGTTGCTATTATTTTCATATTCATTTGGGCCTGTCACCCCATGAATCATATAAAGACCATGCCGAGCTGAGTAATGCACACGATCTGCCCAGAAACGTGCGATTTCAACAAGTACCTCAAGGCCTTCTTTTGCCAAATAGCGATCATCTCCACTATAGTTTGTATAAGTATAGATAGCATAGGCAATCGCCCCATTACGGTGGATTTCTTCAAAGGTAATTTCCCACTCATTATGACATTCAACACCATTAAAAGTGACCATCGGGTACAAAGCACCTTTTAAGCCTTGTTGCTGGGCATTATGTTTTGCTTGAGGTAACTGTTTATGCCGATAGGTTAATAAGTTTTTTGTGACCGTTTGATCTGCTAGAGATAGATAAAGTGGTACCGCATAGGCTTCTGTATCCCAGTAAGTCGCACCACCATATTTTTCTCCAGTAAAGCCTTTAGGGCCAATGTTTAGTCGGTCATCTTCCCCATAATAAGTTGAGAATAGCTGAAAGAGATTGAAGCGTATCCCTTGTTGCGCTTCATCAGAACCAGAAATCACAACATCAGAAATTTCCCAACGTTTGGCCCATACTGCTACTTGTGCTTGATATAGACTGGCATAGTCCTGCTGGCTCACCTGCTCTTTGACAATCGCCTCATTTCCAGAAATAACAGCTGATAACCCTTCATAATCGCGACTCGTTGTCACCACAACACGCTTTTCAAAGGTTAAGATGCCATCAGCTGGTAGGTCATTTTCAAACGTATCTGTCACTGATTTTTCTGCTGTCGTTTGATTGACTTGATCAAAATCACCTGCAAAGGTTTGACTGGCCACAACCGTAAACTGCTCAATCCCAAAAGGATTTTCAATCGTTTGTGTGGCAATAAATGACCCGTTTTCCTGATGACCTTTTTCAAGTACATGCCAGAACTGTTCATCATAGTTTGCATCTTCATTTTTAACATCAGCATCAATAACAGACCCAATGCGAATCTGATGATTTCTGCCATCAAGATTTTCAAAACGAAAGGCAAAGACAGCTAATTCACGCGTGTCGACAGAAAAGAAGCGTTCAGCAGATACGCCGACACCAGCTATCTGATACCCATAGCTCAAGATGCCTTTCGCCATATCAAGCGAGATACTAAAGTCTGTTATGCGCTTATCAGCTAAATCTACTTCGTTCCCATCAATAAACAGATGAATCCTGGCAATATTTAAGGCATTAATCGCCTTACCAAAATACTCAGGATAGCCATTTTTCCACCAGCCAACACGTGTCTTATCAGGATACCAAACCCCAGCCAAATAAAATCCTTGGTGATGATCACCTGAATAGGTTTCTGAAAAATTACCACGCATGCCCATATAGCCATTACCAATAGCTGTCAATGACTCCTGGAGTCTGCGATGGTCAACTTCTAGTGTATCAGATTTAATTTCCCATGGATCAACAGCCATAATACGTTTAATTTGATTCATTTTAGTTCCTCTCTCATTCATTAGCAAGCTCGCTATCCCATCAAATCGTAAAGGTAATCGTTTTCACTCACTATCTTAGCATGTAAAAGCTGTCATATCAAGCGCTTGCTTTAGCTGACCTACTTTCTTATACACATGTTTTCCGGTGCAGTGCTATCAGCTTTTCATACAGCCTTATTTGTCAATCAGACTGACAAGAAAGCCATTAGGTTGGAGTGTTTCATCCTGATAGCCATTATGAAATAAGCTATCTCCCACGCCTTTATCTAGTTGATAGCTTTCAGCACTTGCATTAAAACAAGCAAAAATAGTTGTATTGCCTAAGTTTCTAGTAAAGCAGATAATATCACCTGTTACATCCCACCTTAAATCTCCTCCTACAATCACTTGTAAATGATCCTTTCGAAGTTGGATTAGGTCTTGCATGAAGTGATACATATCCTGATCTTGTTTATCTGGTTCCCAAGCCATCGGTTTACGATTATCCGGATCTTGTTCACCCGTCATACCATATTCACTGCCGTAATAGATATCAGGTGTCCCAGCTTGCAAAAACATAAAGGTATAGAGTTGTTTAACGATAGCCTTGTTGCCTTTTGCGATACTTAAAATGCGAGGTGCATCATGCGAATCTAGTAAATTAAACATCATTTGGTTGGTTTGATCTCTATTTAGCATTAGCTGTGTATTCAAGTTACTGACCATCTTTTCAGCTGTGATTTTACGACGTGCAAAATAATCAATCATTGATCCAGTAAAGGCATAGTTCATCACACCATTAAACTCATCACCGTTTAGCCAAGCCTGTGCACTAGTCCAAATTTCCCCCAAGATATAAAAATCAGGATTTAAGGCTGTCACTGCTTTATAAAATCTTTTCCAAAAATGATGGTCTACTTCATTAGCCACGTCAATTCGCCAAGCATCTATGCCAAATTCACGAATCCAATAGGTCCCAATCTCCAAAAGATAGGCCTGTACTTCTGGGTTAGCAGTATTCAGCTTTGGCATATGCGGTGTAAAAGCAAATGTTTCATAGGTTGCGTCACGTGCTTCTTCAAAGTTATCAGTTGGGGTATAAGTCGCTGGCCATTTTTTAACATGAAACCAGTCTGCATATTGGGATGCTTGCCCATTTTCCAAGACATCCTGCCACTGTGGACTTTCATCTCCAATATGATTAAAGACCGCATCTAACATGATTTTAATGCCCTTTTCATGTGCTGTGTCTACCAGCTCTTTAAACTCAAGTTTGCTACCAAAATGTGGATCAATTTCAAAATAATTTTGCGTATCATATTTATGATTGCTTGGTGCCTCAAAAATCGGATTTAGATAGATGCCATTGACACCTAAAGCGACTAAATGGTCAAGATGGTCAATAATACCTCTTAAATCACCACCGTAGAACGCATCACGACTAGGGTGGTCATCAGGTTGCCAAGGCAATGTGCCCTCATTATCATTTGTTTGATCACCATTCGCGAAACGCTCAGGAAAAATTTGATACCAAATCGTTTCCTTAACCCATTCAGGTGCCTTAAAGCGATCGATTTCCTGAAAATAAGGCATTTTAAAATAAGCATTTGATCCCATTAAATTAGTCTCACTATCCTGAGTTGACGTACTATCCTCAGGTACTGCTTCAAACCCTTGATCCCCATAAAAAATAGATTGACCGGCATCATCTGTCAAGATAAAGCCATAGTTTAATCTATTGTAAGGTGCATGGAGCGTTGCTTGCCAGTATTGATGTGTGTCTGTTTTCAATGATGCGACCATCTCGACAGCTGCTTCTTGATGCCAGATGCCTCCTGGTGTATCATACGGATCTCCGGATATCACACTGACTTTTTCAATATCATTAAGTCCGGTACGTAAACGAATGTGCAAGTCAGTTGCATTATATAGATAGGCATACTCTGATTCAGGTCGATGATAAATTGCTGCTAGATTCATAACTTCCTCCACTAAACATGTAATCGTTTTCATAATAATACAACTCTATTCTAGCACAAATGTCAAATAATGCAATCGTTTGCATCATGTTTTTGTAAAATTTATATAAAATAGCAATACCTGATGCATCAAGAAAGCTCTTAACTAGCTATTTTAAACTGATTAATCGCTAGTTAAGAAAATATAAGCTATTTTTTTCTCATCTTACGATTAGCATTTACTATTTTTTCTTGATTTTTACCAAAAATTATCCGTACAATATAGAATAAACTCTGATTACACGACCATTTTATCTGAGATATCACAGATAAAAAGAAATCGCTTGCTTAAATTAAAAAAATAAAGTGCTTATGAACTGGCTTAATATAAGGCGTTTCATCTGTTTTTTAAAAATAGTTTAAAAATTTTTTAATAAACCGCTTGACATTTAATGGAAACGGTTGCATAATAGGTCTTGTAAAGAAAAGTGATTTTTGCAAACATTGAGTCTTAACATCTCATACCGAGAATGATATGCCTTGGGTTAGAGCTGTTACCTCACAATTTATGGAGGACAACATGAAACATTTAAAAAGAACTTTATTAGTCAGTGCAACACTTGGCGCTGCCATCTTAACACTAGCTGCTTGTGGATCAGATAAAAAAAGTGATACAACTTCAAAAGATTCTGGTAAAACAACTGTTAAACTTTGGGTGACGACTGATTCAAAGAAATTTTACAATACGGTACTGACTGACTTTAAAAAAGAAAATCCTACTGTATCAGTAAATGTGATCGAGACTGAGGATTCAAAAGCACAAGAGAATGTCAAAAAAGATCCCTCTAAAGCTGCTGATGTCTTCTCTATGCCTCATGATCAGCTTGGACAGCTGGTAGACTCAGGCGTTATTCAAGAAATACCTGATAACTATGCGACAAAAATCAAAGGCGAAAATACTGAGAATGCAATCTCAGGTGCTGAATATAAAGGCAAGATGTATGCCTTCCCATATGGGATAGAGTCACAAATCCTTTATTATAATAAAGAAAAATTATCTGCTGATGATGTTAAGTCTTATGAAGGTATCACTTCAAAGGCCACATTTGGTGCGAATTTAAATGCTGTCAACGCCTATGCTATCGCGCCACTATTCATGTCAGTTGGCGATACACTTTTCGGAGATAATGGTGAAAAAGTGGATGGCACCAACTGGAATAACGCAGCTGGTATTAATGTGCTGCAATGGGTTGCTGACCAAAAAAATAATAAAGGATTTGTCAATGTTGGTGATGATACCCTATCTAAATTCGCAGCAGGAACTATCGCATCATTTGAGTCTGGACCATGGGACAAGGATAAGGCAACCGAAGCTATTGGCAAAGATAAACTCGGTATTGCTGTCTATCCTACAGTCAAAATCGGGGGGCAAGACGTCCAACAAAAAGCATTTCTTGGTGTCAAACTTTATGCTGTCAACCAAGCAGCTGCTAATAACAATACCAAACAAATAGCTGCTGCCTATAAACTTGCTGATTATCTATCTAGTGAAAAAATACAAGAACTTCAATTCAAAGATAAATCACGTAACATTGTCCCATCTATTAAAACAGTTCAAGCTGCTGACTATGTCAAGACAGATGCGCTTGCACAGTCAGTCGTAACGATGAGTCAACCAACTTATAGTGTTGTCATGCCAAAAATTCCTGAAATGACAAACTTTTGGACAGCATCTGCAGCAGTGCTTTCCGACACCTACAATGGTAAAATCAAAGCAGAACAATACCAAGCGAAACTTGATCAACTTGTAAAAGATATTTCAGGTAAAAAATAAACGGCTTAATATTGAATAAGGGGGATTTCCCTCTTATTTTATGACAAGATTAAACGCGTTCAGTCTATAACAGAAAGGAGTATGATGCATGAACAACCTAATACTTGATGACCACTATTCGATGAAGGACGTCTTCATAAAAGGTGACCTCATCACAAAACTGTCCTTTGTATTCAGTGGATTAAATAATTTGCGACATAAGCAACTCATCAAAGGATTTAGTTTCCTGATTGCTGAGGTACTTTTCCTACTTACCTTTGTCATTCAGGTGATACCAGCTTTGGGTGGCTTAATCTCACTTGGTACGCAAACACAAGGCATCAAAACGATTACACAAGATGGGATTAAGATACAGGTCGCAATAAAAGGCGACAACTCGATGCTCATCATGATATTTGGGTTAGCATCTCTCATTTTTGTCTGTGTCTATTGCTACATTTTCTGGTGCGGACTCAAATCAAATCGCAAACTGTTTGCCATGGAAGCACTGCATCTTAAACCTGCTACTTTTTTAGAAGACATCAAGACACTTACAGATGGCCGCTTTCATATGACCTTGATGTCAATTCCATTAATCGGTATTGTTATCTTTACAATACTCCCCTTAGTTTACATGACACTCATCGCCTTTACAAACTATGACCATAATCATCTCCCGCCTAAACATCTGTTTAGCTGGGTTGGGGTCGAAAACTTTGCCAATATTTTCACTGGCCGTATGGCAGGAACCTTCTTACCCTTATTAACTTGGACATTAGTATGGGCTGTTGCAGCAACCGTCACCAACTTCTTTTTCGGTATCATTTTGGCGCTTTTAATTAATACAAAAGGCTTAAAATTCAAAAAGGTTTGGCGGACTATCTTTGTCATTACGATGGCTGTTCCACAATTTGTCTCCCTACTAACGATGAAAAACCTACTCAGTGATTGGGGGCCTATCAACCAGCTCCTTCAGAAATGGGGCTTGATTTCGCAGCCACTTCCCTTCCTATCAGATGGGCTTTGGGCCAAATTTTCAATCATCTTTGTTAACATGTGGATTGGTATTCCTGTGACGATGCTGATTGCGACTGGGATCATCATGAACCTACCTGCAGAACAAATCGAAGCAGCTGAAATTGATGGGGCAAATAAACTTCAAATTTTCAAATCAATTACCTTCCCACAGATACTGTTGATCATGACACCAACGCTTATCCAACAGTTTATCGGTAATATTAATAACTTCAATGTCATCTACCTATTAACTGGAGGCGCGCCTGTCAGTTCAAAACTCTATCAGGCGGGGGAAACTGATTTACTTGTGACCTGGCTCTATAAGTTGACTGTTACAGCAGCTGACTATAACCTTGCTTCTGTCATCGGTATCATCATCTTTGTGCTATCAGCTGTCTTTAGCTTACTTGCCTATACACGGACAAAATCTTATAAGGAAGGGGGAGTAATCTAATGAAAAAACAAAAGCGCATTAATTTACTGCTAGTTTATATCACATTAGCGATTCTAGCTGTTGTATGGCTATTTCCAATCTTTTGGATTTTAATGACAAGTTTTCGTGGTGAGGGTGCAATGGCTGTCCCTTATATTATCCCCAAACACTTTACACTTGCTAATTATGCTAAGTTATTTACTAACGACTCTTTTCCCTTTGCTAGATGGTTTGCTAATACTTTCGTTGTTGCCCTATTGACCATGATCATATCGACTTTTATAACAGTCGCAATGGCTTACTCACTGAGTCGCATCAAGTTCAAATTTAGAAATCGCTTCTTAAAGCTTGCATTAGTACTCAACATGTTCCCTGGTTTTATGAGTATGATCGCCATCTATTACATCTTAAAATCGATGGGACTGGATCAAACACTAACTGCATTGGTCATTGTCTACTCAGCTGGCGCTGCACTGGGGTTTTATATCGCAAAAGGCTTCTTTGACACGATTCCCTATTCTCTGGATGAATCAGCTATGATTGATGGCGCGACAAGAGCGGATATCTTCTTTAAAATCACACTGCCCCTATCTAAGCCAATTATCGTTTATACGGCGCTTATGGCCTTCATGGCACCTTGGATGGACTTCATCTTTGCCAAGGTCATATTAGGTGATCAAACCGATAAATATACGATTGCGATCGGTCTGTTCACTATGGTCACACCTGACAAAATCAATAACTGGTTTATGACATTTACTGCAGGGTGTGTCCTGATTGCCATTCCAATCACTATCCTCTTTATCTTCATGCAAAAATACTATGTTGAAGGGATTACAGCGGGTGGTGTAAAAGGCTAGCCTATAAGGAGTTGAGATTAAAAAGCACCCCCTAGATAAAAAATCTAGGGGGTGCTTTTGATTCATGACGATGCGCTTAATTTGTCTTAAGCTGCATGGCCTCAGCCATTAGTTTAGTCAACTCATCTGTCGATTTAATGACATCAGTATTTGCAGGTACTTTGACCGTTACTTTTTTATCAGAATACGTCATATCTAATGATGCTTCACCAGACAATCCGACACCATCGGTTTCTTTACCAGTGAAAGCAATCGTCATATGTGATGTTTTCTTTTTGCTATCAGTCGTGATCGTGATTGTTTTAATCACGTCTGCTATCTCTTTATCTAAGTCTTTTTGCTTTGTCATATCCTCAAATGATGCCTGAGTTTCTTTAGGCAGTGCATTGATATAGGCTTTAGTTACTTTCGCGATGTTTTTACCCGACACCGTTAAGGTAATCGCAGACCCATCCTTGCTAAAGTCCGATTTATCTAATACATCTAGCGCTTGCTCAGTTGCTTTTTTTGTTTGCGCTTGCGTTAGCGATGTCACGTCCTTGCTAGCTTGACCGCTTTCTTTAGCTATCGCATTTATATCTAGATATTTTCCCTTAATAGGCGTCATATCTAACCCATTATAATAGGCACTAGCACCAGTCGTTTGCATATATAGATTTAAAACGGGCTCAAGTGTATCCAGTTTAAGGTATGGATTTTTTTCCTTTAAAATCATGTCTACGGGAATGCTTTGACCCAGCATGTTAAACTTAAGCGTTACAGACGAATTTTTACCATCAGTGCCTGACTCTCCTGATAGTTTAAAATCAGCTAAGTAGCCATTAATGATAGGCGCATACATTTTTTTCTCTCCACTCGCCGTAACCTTTAGCTTCTCTAAATTCATATCAAATTTTTGTGTACTTGATTTTGAGAGTGTCTCATTATCTTTGATAAATGTCGCTTTATTATCTTTTGCACCACAAGCTGTTAGCACAACTGCACCAGCAACGACGACTGAAAAAATCCCTAATTTTTTAAATTTCACTAATCCATCTCCTTCTTTTATGTTTCTCATTATATCACATACTAAATATAATTAGGTATATTTTTTAAAAATTGTATGTCGAAAACAGTATGAATAAATAGGCTATTAGATGACCTTTTGCTTTAATAACCTGTTAAATATCCCAAATATAATTGGAAAAAATAAGGCTGTCGATATAGCATGTGCCAGATCAAACGTTAAGCCACCAAGCCAAAACGGCCAAAAACTAGCACCAAATAAATAGGCTGAAAAGATCGAAATCACGAAACCATATAGCATGGTAAGTAGAAAGACTAGCCCTGTCCTAATGATTAAGTTGCTAAACACACGACATAATATACTCGCTATCGTTAAAATAATGGCATATGATACAATTTGCCCAAGGATGATAATCGAAAATCCCATTAGCAAACCAGTTAATATCATAGTCAATGCACTGACCAGTATCGCATCACTTAAACCAAAGCACAGCATGATAACAAAAAAAAGTGCTGTAATTGGTTTAACATTTGGCAATGCACTCATACTAAACCTGAGTACACAAGAAAGGGCTGTTAAAATCGCTAGTCTAGTTAATTTATTTATTGGCATAGGACTCCTCTATCTTTAGCTAGTTCATACTTTATAAGTATACCAAATCACCATACCTAATAGAACCATTTTGCTATTACTTCAAGCCTATTATGCTGATAGATGCAATCGGTTAAACAGACACCTATTATTTTGCATACATCTCTATTATGTCTATCAATGCTAACACAAATTTGGCACAAGAAAAGCTCTAAACCCATCAATACCTAGGGTTTAGAGCTTATTTAAATGATCCCAGCAGGATTCGAACCTGCGACCGTTCGCTTAGAAGGCGAATGCTCTATCCAGCTGAGCTATGAGACCAAACACAACTATTTAATTCTATCAAAAAAGTTGATGCTAGTCAACTTTTTTCGTGAATATAGGTGTTATCTTTATCAACCAGCCATACAAGTTACTATCTGATTTTTATTCAGATGAGGCCTTAGATGACGCTTCACTACCATCTGTTTGTAAGACTGTCTCTGTTGATTTACCAGAAACAGTCGTTGTAACTGTTGGTTGTGTCGCATCTGTAGAATAGCCACCATAATAATTTTCAAAGGTGACGATATTTGGCGATAACGCATCAATCGTAGGCTTATCGATAGATAGGCGCAAGGCATTCTGGACACTCAACAAGTTATTTGCTGGCATGACTTGGTAGGAAATATCTGAAATCATTTCTCCTACACCCTGTAGTTTAATTGATCTTATCTTCTGAAATGCATCTTTATAGCCGAGTAAGCTTTTTAAAGACCCACCCGTGACCGCAAAATCTGTCTTCATATTACCAGATATTGCTTTTAAAATTTTCTCATACTTTGTAATCGAATTTAAACTTAAAATTTTCCCAACAAGTTGTTCGATTACCTCTCTTTGACGGGCTTGCCTACCAATATCTCCTTCGGGATCTTGATGACGCATTCTCGAGTAAACAAGTGCCTGATCACCATTAATATGCTGCTTGCCAGGTTCGATGGTTGCTTTATAATCAGGTTCAGTTTCTTCTATCGAAATTGTCTCCCCTAGCGTATTGTTGACATCAACACCTCCAACAGCATCGACAAGCTCTTTTAGACCGTTCATGTTGATCAAAGCATATTTATCTATGTCCAACCCAATTTGTTGTTGAATCGTCGATACAGCGTTCACAGCGCCACCGTTAGCATAGGCTGCATTTAGTTTTGCAGTGTCAATCGTTTTGCCATTTTTGTCTATGATATCCGTCAACATATCTCGTTCTAATGAGACCATCGTCGTCGTATGTGTTTTAGGGTTGAGCGTCATGACAATCATCGTATCAGATTGACCTGCCCAAGGATCTGAGCGACCCTCATCCCCAGTATCTACTCCCATTAATAATACGGTCAAAGGTTCAGTCGCCTTAATAATGCCATCGCCTTTCGTAGATGACTTCAAACCCAGATCTGAAAATGTGGATTTAAAAACATCTTCAGTTTTATTTAGTACAATAGCACTATAGGCAAAAACCGCACCCAAAAATAAGAAAATAACTAAGGTTAAAGTTAGTAATAACTTCTTCCAAAAAGCCATTTTAGGTTTCCTATTTTTTCCATTTCTGCCACCAGGATTCTTTGCGGCATGCTTTCTACTAAGCGGTACTTTATCAATTTCTGTCATACCTCTATTTTACCAAAAAAAGCGGTATCAAAACTTAAAAGAACTATTTGTCACAAACATGTAATGTTAGTCAAAAAATTGTACCATTTCTAATACATCGATCAATTGACCGTGTTCATCTCTAGCACCATATTTCCTAATTGATTCTACCTCAAAACCATATTTTTCATATAGATAAACTGCTCTTGTATTCCGCTTTTGAACTTGCAGTTCTAGTCGCTTTATAATCCCTACTTCTGCTATATCATCAAGTAAATCCGTCATTAATAACTGACCAATACCGTAGCCTTGAAAGGCGTTACCAACTGCAATAAATAGTTCCCCGATATGTCTCACCCGCTCATGAAAATCAGCTGTTAAACTAATGACACCGGCAAGCTTGTCTGCTATAAACGCTAGTAAATAGGTATTATTGTCTTTCTCATAAATTTGACTTAAATAAGTCGCCATTTGTTCTGTTGTCATCAAAATGCCAGCATCATCGAGTGTCAAAAAGTGAGATTCCTTACCAACACCATTTAAAAATGTAATGAGTTGCTCAGCATCCTGAGCTTGTGCTTCTCTGATTATAATTTCTGTCATATTTTCTTCCTTTAAGCAAGATATCATGGATAATCTTATAAACGACTTTAAAAAAACGGTATTAATTTAGATATTGCTGATAATGATCACCATGAGCAACTAACTTTATAGCACGACCATCTGCCACATAATCAAAGATAATTTCCAAATAAGCATCTGGTAAGGCTTGTCCTAATAAATTCCCCCACTCAATGACAGTCACGCCATCATTAAATAAATACTCATCTAAGTCAATTGAGTCTGGATCATCCCCTATACGATACACATCCAAATGATATAAAGGCAGCCTGCCCTGGTATTCTCTTGCTATCGTATAAGTTGGACTCTTAATCATCTGATGAATATCGAGCCCTAAGCCGATACCTTTGGTAAAAGTTGTTTTACCGGCACCCAGCTCACCTGTTAAGACAAGGATATCACCAGCTTGTAGTTTACGACCTAACGCCTCAGCAAATAGGTGCATTTCTTTTTCATTTACTATCATAGCCTTTATTATAGCAAAAAAACAGCCCGTAGACTGTTTTCTATAATTGGTTAATTTCTCGAATACTTTCAACCATTAAGCCTAAGCCTGCCAAGATGATAAGTCCTTGCAAAATAGACGTTTTATTTTGAATGATTAGGGCAAGAATAATTGTGACAGTCAAAACGGTCCCAATGATAATGACAAATAGATTCAAACTTTTTTTGATTTCATCAGAAATAAGAAATAAGTAACATAAGATGAAAAGAACAAGCACGATTAAATAAAACATTTTTGTCCTCCTTAACTCACTATATTAGCTTTTTTTCTTTTTATTCGCTTTTTCACGTTCCGCTTTATTTAACAATTGTTTACGAAGACGAATCGATTCAGGCGTGATTTCAAGGTACTCATCATCACCCATAAATTCAATTGATTCTTCTAATGTCAAAATACGTGGTGTTTTGATAACGTTTGTTTGGTCTTTGTTTGCTGAACGGACGTTTGTCATTTGTTTCGCTTTAGTCACGTTTACTGTTAAGTCATTTTCGCGTGAATGTTCACCGACAAGCATGCCTTCATAAACTTCTGTACCTGGATTAACAAAGATTGTACCACGTTCTTCAACACCCATGATCGCGTAAGTTGTTGTTTTACCTGAATCAGCTGAAACAAGTGCACCACGGCTACGACCACCGATTTGTTCGTGAATCATAGGCATATATTGATCATACGTATGGTTCATGATACCGTAACCACGTGTCATAGATAAGAATTCAGTAGAGAATCCGATTAACCCACGAGCAGGTACAAGGAAGATCAAACGAACTTGACCATTACCAGTATTAATCATGTCTTGCATGTTCCCTTTACGTTCAGAGAGTGCTTGGATGATTGATCCTTGGTATTCTTCAGGTGTGTCGATTTGAACACGTTCAAACGGTTCAGAACGAACACCATCAATTTCGCGTTCAATGACTTCTGGACGTGATACTTGAAGCTCATAGCCTTCACGACGCATTGTTTCGATCAAGATTGACAAATGCAATTCGCCACGACCAGATACGATCCAACGGTCAGGTGAGTCAGTAGGGTCGATACGTAGAGAAACGTCAGTTTGTAACTCAGATTGGAGACGTTCTTCAATCTTACGTGATGTTACCCATTTACCTTCGCGACCAGCAAAAGGTGAGTTATTAACAAGGAAAGTCATTTGCAACGTTGGTTCATCAATGTGCAGAATTGGTAGTGGATCGATGTGGTTAGACGGTGTAACAGTTTCACCAACAAAGATATCATCCATACCAGAAACGGCAATCAAGTCACCAGCTTTTGCTTCTTTGATTTCAACACGGTCTAAACCGAAGAAACCAAATAGTTTTGTAACACGGAAGTTTTGTTTTGAGCCATCAAGTTTAGACAAGGTAACGCTGTCCCCAACTTTAATCGTCCCACGGAATACACGTCCGATACCGATACGACCAACGAAATCGTTGTAATCAAGCAATGATACTTGGAATTGTAACGGTTCTTCAGAGTTATCAACTGGAGCAGGAATATGGTCAACGATTGTTTCAAACAATGGCGCCATCGTATGTTCTTGCGTGTCAAGTGAATCTGAAAGACTTGATGTCCCATTGATTGCAGAAGCATAAACAACTGGGAATTCAAGTTGTTCTTCGTCAGCACCAAGTTCGATCAAGAGTTCTAATACTTCATCTACGACTTCTTCAGGACGTGCAGATGGTTTGTCAATTTTATTAACAACAACAATTGGTGTCAACCCTTGGTCTAACGCTTTTTTCAATACAAAACGTGTTTGCGGCATTGTACCTTCATAAGCATCGACAACAAGGACAACACCATCAACCATTTTCATGATACGTTCTACTTCGCCACCGAAATCCGCGTGACCAGGTGTATCCAAGATGTTGATATGTTTGTCTTTATATTTAACTGCTGTATTTTTAGCAAGAATCGTAATACCACGTTCTTTTTCAAGATCGTTTGAGTCCATGGCACGATCATCAAGATGTGCTCTAGCATTTAGGGTATCAGATTGCTTTAAGAGTTCATCAACAAGTGTTGTTTTTCCATGGTCAACGTGGGCGATGATTGCAACATTACGAATGTCTTCGCGTAATTTAGTCAAGATTTTACCTCATTATTTGAGACCAAATCTAAAAAACTCAAATCTGCGAAACTTAACGCAATATCGCTTGAACACTTTTTAGAGATGACCTTTATTCTATTTTCAACTTTATAAGTATACCATATTTTCTGAAATTTGCAAGGAAAATGGCCATGTGATAACGTTTACTTGCGATATAAAATCACATTTTTTGTTATAGATTTAGGTCATAGCCCGATTTTTCCAACCTATTTTGATTTATGAATAGAAGCGAGATAAATCTTGCTTTAGACAATAATTTCTTGACTTACCCTACAAACCGCTTTATAATTAAGTAATGAAAAGAAAAAAATCTAAAAGTTCTAAATTTAGCCTCATTATTAGCTTGCTAATTGTCTTAGCAGTTATAATAAGTTTAGTTCTCGTTTTTAAACCTTTTGATAAGAAAAAAACGACTACATCTGATTCAAATACTACCCCTATTAAAGTAGATCCATCTAAAAGTGATACAATCATTTCTTCTAGCTCTGTTGTTGCTTCTGATGATACTGAAAAAGCTGAACATGCAGGTGATGCCGGATGGATAAAACTTTCTGCAAAAGGATCTGGAGAAAAATTTACCAATCTATCAACAGCTAATGTCACAATATATAAAGCCCACAATGTGCAAGTCTTAAAAACAGCAACTTCTAGTCATCCAAGCCTTCAAATTTTACCAGATGTCATGTCACAGTATCCAGATGCTTTAATTATGAATGCCTCTGGTTTTAATATGGAGACTGGTGATATTACAGGCTTTCAAATTAACAATGGCAAGCTCCTGACAAATTGGGGCGAGAATAAACGTGCAAATGAAGCGTTTATTATCAATAAAAATGGATCTATGACGACTTATGATAGTACGACTCCAGCAAGTAAAATACTTGCTAATGGCGCCCAGCAATCTTATAGTTTTGGCAAAATATTGATTAAAGATGGTAAGGTATTACCAAGTGATGGCGCGGTCAACTGGATGATCCATAGTTTTATCGGAAATGATAAAGACAACAATCTATATTTGATGATCAGTGAAACAAGCGCCGGATACGACAATATTATGAAACAAATTGCTAATCTCAATTTGACTAATCTCGTCCTAATGGATGGTGGAGGTTCTTCACAAATGGGGCTAAATAATCAAGCAATCGTTGCTAGTCAAGATAACAGACAAGTTGGAGACTTTATTGTAATTAAATAACTATGAAAAATAAAAAAACTTATAAACGTTCAAACACTCCCTTAAAACAAAAAACTAGAAAAAGAAAATTCCCATTCATTCTGATTATCCTGATACTCTTATTGATTGGGGCAAGTATCTTTTATCTAGCTTTTAATTCAAATAAAACAGATTCTTCTGCACAAAAACCACAAAAAACAGCAAGTTCAAACGGTCTTGTCGCATCAAAATCTGTCAAGATTGCACCAGCTGATGTTACAGAAGATACCGGTGATGCTGGATGGGTTAAAGTCAAGTCCAAGACTAAACTTGAAAAATTTACAGATCTGTCAGTTCAAGGTGTTACGATCTATCGTGCTAATAATCCAAAGGTACTTAAAACTGCTACAGCACAAGTCCCAGGTACTTTCATGATGTCAGACATTATTGCTAAATATCCTGATTCTCTCATCTTAAATACGTCTGGATTTGATATGAATACTGGTCAAATAGTTGGCTTTCAGGTCAACAACGGTCAATTATTCTCTAACTGGTCAAATACAGCCTATGGTAGTGCAGCTTTCGTTATAAATAAAGATGGATCAACTAAGGGCTATGATTTAACAACACCAGCAGATGAGATCATTAAAAAAGGTGCCCAGCAGAGTTATGGCTTTGGTAGCATCCTAATAAAAGATGGTGTTATCCTGCCAAATGATGGCTCTGTCAACTGGATGATTCATTCCTACATTGGCAATGATGCTGATAACAATATCTATTTAATCATATCAGATACCAGTGTTGGCTATAATGGGACAATGGCTGCTGTAGCAAACCTTAACCTAAAGAATTTAGTTGTACTTGATGGTGGAGGATCTTCACAAATGTCTCTAAATGGTCAAACTATTTTTGCTAGTCAAGATGGTCGTCCTGTTGCCGATTTCATCGTCCTAAGATAAAGATGTGACTTGCCTATAAATAAGCACTGACACAGCGGTTTTACACGATAAACTAATACAAAAAAAAAGATGTCTTAGAACATCCCTTTTTTTATATACCAAGTAGCTGTATCATTTTTTAACACGAGACTAAGGGCACATATCTATCACCTATTCGCTCAGTGCCGACTGAATCTTATCATGTGCTTTATTAACTTGATCTTCTGTTAAGATTTTTTGATCTTTTCCATCAATCATGGTCTTACTTGTTTTTAAGTTTTCTTTATTAATATTACCCAGAACACCACTATAATGAAGTCCTAATGCCTTCAAATTTCCAAATACAAAGTCGGTTTTTATATTACTACCAAAAGCATTAAGAAATTGATTATATTTTAAAATAGTATCTTTTGATTTCATTTTTGGAATAACAGCCATCAATACTGCTTGTTCTCGTTCTATAAGCGAATTTTCTGCTTTTTTAGTATCTTCACCAACTTGTGTTAGGAAGGCGTTTACCTCATCTTTTTTCTCTAAAGTTAAGGTACCTGGTTTAAACTCGTAGCCATTAGAAATAAAATGTGTTTCATTTTGAATTTTTATGCCCCCTACAGCTGTTACAAAGTCTCCCAGTCCAGACATATCAAAGGTCATATATTTTGGAATATCTGTACCCAAGAGTTTTTGTAGCGCATCTATAGTCCCAGAAACACCTTTTTTACTATACACTTCATTTATGGTTGCCGACTCAGAAGTTAAATAAATATCACGATTTAAACTGACAACTGTGGTCTTATCTTGCTTTGGATTCATCGTTAACACTAAAATATCATTAACTGATTTGCCATTTATTCCTAAAAACAGGAAGGAAAATGGTGACTTAGCTTTAAGACTTGGTAATTTAGCCTGTGTCGTTCGATCAATAGCCTGATATGACTTATCCGAGACTTTTTTCACATCCATATAGGCTTTACCAAGCATCACGCCACTAATTAAAACAAAAAATAAGACAATGAACCCAATTATTTTTAAGACTCGATGTTTTTTCTTATTTTTACTTCTACTACCGCCATGCTTGGCACGTCGATGTCTTGATTCCATGATGTCAGGCTCCTTTTTTTGTTTTACCATGCCAATCCTTTAATCCAGTTTTAAGGATAAAGATATCGGTATACCCTGCTTTTTTTAGTTTAAGCGCAGCACGTACGGTGATGGTTGGTTTGGCAGCTTCATATAGTAAAACAGTTTTATCTTTACGAATAGCAGATATACTTTGATCAAATTGAGAAAATGGTAAATTTCTGGCGCCTAAGATATGAGATCTACGATATTCGGCAGCTTCTCTTAAGTCAATTAACTGCCCGCCTACAAGCTGGTCAGAAAATTGACGATTATCGACTAGTTTAGCGACAGATTTAATCCTAAACTTATTGATCATTGGATACCCTAGAATGACAATAATAATTAAAATTAAAACAATATTGATATATAACCACATTTTTAAGCGACCTCATTTTCAGAGAATTTCAAAGCCAAGCTAGCAGCTCCGATAATTCCAGCATCATTGCCAAGTTCAGCAATTTTAATTTTAGTAGACTCCCTTACTTGTGGGAACGTGTACTTATTGAAATAGGTTTCAATACGTGATCTTAAAAACTCACCTGCAGCAGATACACCACCACCGATAATAATCGAGTCTGGATTAAGTGTATTGGCAAGATTTCCTGCTGCCAATCCTAGGTATTGACTAATTTTCTCAACTACAGAATTAGCAAAAGCATCACCAGCTTCAGCACTAATGAAAATATCTTTTGAGCTGACAGTATCGCCATTATCTATGGCTGCTTTGATGTGAGATTCACCCTCATATGCTTCCGCAAGTTTGCGTGCAACACGGACAATACCAGTTGCTGATGCGACTGTTTCTAGACAGCCTTTTTTACCACATGTACAGTCAAAGGCATCATCACTAATATCTACTGTGACATGACCGATTTCACCACCAGCGCCTGCAACGCCATGAATCAGGTTACCTGCTGCGATGATACCACCACCAACGCCTGTACCAAGTGTCATAAAAATGACGTCTGGATTATTTTCACCAGCGCCAACCCAACGTTCACCTAACGCTGCAACATTCGCATCGTTATCAAGTGAGAAAGGTAGTCCTACACCTGACTCTATCGCAAGACCAACCTCTTGTAGAGTATCCCAGCCAAGATTATAGGCACCTATTACGGTATTATTGATAATGTCCACCGATCCTGGCGAGCCCATACCAATCCCTAAAAAATCTGATTTATCAAGATGATATAAGTCTAGGCGATGATTAATCGCTTGAATAATATCAGGAATAATATGTTTGCCATTGCCAATAATAGTGGTGTCTATGGCCCACTTATCTTGCACTTCACCTGCAGTCGTTAAGATACCAAATTTAATGGTTGTACCACCTAGGTCAATCCCAATAATTTTTTTTGTCATCAGTTACTTTCTCACTTTCAAGTCTATGCTCTCTACGCAAAATCAAATCTGCAGTAAAATAGTCTCTCTCATTTGGAATTAGTCCAGCATCGTACAGTGTTTTTAGTTCTTGCGCCATGAAAAAAATAGCATCAAGTCGTTTGCTAAAAAGATTGATATAGCCATGCAATTTAAGGAATTCCTGAACATCATATAAAGTTTTCATCCTATCATAGCATACCATATTTTGAAAACATTTTCAAACATGACAACCATAGGATTAGCCTGATAATTTCCCCTTAAACTTTCTATGTTACGACATCAAAAAAACCCACCCTGGGTGAGTTAATTCATATCGATTTAATATTTATAGTCCTGGTGCTAATCCAAGTTCAGATTCAAGCATCCATACCGTTTTCTCAATAGCGCCCTTAGCACTCGTAAAGATATCATTTGTGACAGCATCATGCTCTTCATCCGTTGCGTCAATCCCATCTTGGAACAAATCAGATAGGTATTTATAAGCTTTAACAACTTCTGTTAGCCGTTCCTCAGTTGATTTGCCCCATGCTGCAGGTGCCATATCGATTTTTGAGAGCTCATCAAATTCTTTAAGTGTTGATACTGGTGATCCACCAATCGTAATCAAGCGTTCTGATAATTCATCTAAATAGCCATTCAAACCAGCCATCAATTCATCCATTTTAGGATGTAATTTCATAAACCCAGGACCACGTAAATACCAATGAACCTGATGCACCAAAGCTGCGGCTTTTGACAAGTCTGCAACTGATTGATTTAGCACTGCTTTTGTTTTTTCTCTAGACATTTTTCTCCTTCATCTATTTTATAAATGAGACTAGTAAATCAAAAAAATATTTCTGGATGATTTACATAGCGCAAAGTGACCAAATTAAACCTAACCACACTAAGTAGATGACGACTTTTCATCATCTACTTAAGCGGTTCGATACTCTAATTATAGGAAAAAACAGCGATTTTAGCAACTATTTTGTTTATTTTTCGTATAGTTAAATATGACACTTTTACTGTTATTTCCATCTCATTTCGAGTGGTTTCAGCTAGATTTCTCTTGGGTTATTATTTGTTTAACTTCCCTACCACTCGTCTATTTTGATATCAAATATCATGCCTATCCCTTGCTGATATGGGCTATTATTTTTGTGATACTGTTGCTAACTATTGACTTTAATTTACTCATTTTAATCTGCTTGATACTAGCTGGACTTACGTCTATCTTACAGCTTAAAATTGGATCTGGTGATTTCTTATATTTGAGCTTGATTAGTTTTTCTATCTCATTTTTTCAAATCATATTCTGTCTCTTTATAGCCAGCTCACTCGCACTCATTTATTATCTTATTTTTATAAACAAAAAAGAAAAAGAAATTCCTTTTCTCCCTTTTTTATTTTTCGCATATCTTGTTACGACTTATTTATGTCCTACTTTTTGATAAGTAGAATCATCTAGTGCTTCATGGTGCCTTCACTTGTTGATTCATGACCTTTACTTAACATATGTGTTACCTCAGACAGCAACTCTTCTTTACCCTTGTTTCCATCAAAACGCTAATCGTTTGGCTTACTTAAGGACCAGATTGGGAGCTAATTTCTGCTTATTTATTTTTACTTTAACCTCATCAGCTTTATTATGCTGATAAAGCAGGTGTTTGCCACGTGCAACAGCATCTTGTTCATTATTATGCATCACAGCAACCACTAACATGATTTGAACAGCAATGATGGCTAATTCTATTAGATATATGTATTTAAGTTTATAAAATTTTTTCACGTCAAACACCCTTTCATGATAATATTGTACCACAAATTTTAGGTAACACAAAACTATCTGCTTTTATAATAAACCGGTTACTGTGACACCTAAAAGTCTGATGCCTTTTTTTTCAAGCGTTAATGATCCTAGCAAACTAGCTGCATGTGTTCCAATTTCTGTTGCATCATCAATATGATGGTCTAGAGATAAGCGTTTTGTTAAAGTTGAAAAGTCTGCATAGCGAAGCTTAATGACAATGATATGTCCCTTTAACTGATTATCCTGTAAACTCTTTGAAACCTTAATCGCTAACTTATTAATTTCTTCCGTGATATCTGTTTCTAAATAAAGTAATTTGGCATAGGTTCTTTCTTTACCAACTGACTTTCTGATTCGATTCGTTTTGACGACTGCATGATGGATGCCATTTGCTTTTAGGTATAACTCCCAGCCAAATATACCTAGTCTTTCAGCCAGTAGCTGCGGTGACATCGTCTGAATATCCTTGCCATACTCAATCCCCATACCCGCTAATTTTTCAGCTGTTTTAGCACCAACACCATAAAATTTTGACACGGGTAATTTACCTAAAAACGTGATTGCTTCATCAGGTTTAATCACTGTCAGACCTCTTGGTTTCTCAAGATCTGATGCAATTTTAGCAAGAAACTTGTTATAGGATACTCCTGCCGAACTGGTCAACTGAAGCTCTGTAAAGATATCATGCTGAATCATTTTAGCAATTTTGACTGCGCTTGTTGCCCCTATTTTGTTAACTGTGACATCTAGGTAAGCTTCATCTAAAGCCATGCCTTCCACCTCATCCGTATAGCGATGAAAAATATCATGCATCTTATGTGATACCTCTCTGTAGGTTTCATAGTTACCTGATACAAATATCGCCTGCGGACATAACTCATAGGCTTCTTTAGCAGACATAGCAGAGTGGATACCATATTCGCGTGCCACATAGTTTGCTGTAGAGACAACACCACGTCCACCCGTTTCTAAAGGATTCCTTGCGATGACTACTGGCTTTCCTTTTAATTTAGGGTTGTCTCTCTCTTCTATAGATGCAAAAAAAGCATCCATATCAATATGGATAATTTTTCGACTCGTATCATTAATGAGAGGGAAAGTTAACATATTGCTATACTACCATATAACGTTAGTTAAATCAACTAACACTCGCTGTAAAAAAACTATCTTAATAGACTAAGATAGTTGGGGTGTCATAATTCAATCAAGATAGATTTAACTAATGTTTTAAAGGTCTCTTTAATGCGCGTAGTCACTTCAACCACTTCAGCATGATTGAGTTCAGCTTGTTTACCTGCAGCATGATTGGTAATTGCAGAGATACCCAGCACGCGAAGTCCCGAGTGAACAGCAACAATTACTTCAGGAACGGTTGACATACCAACAGCATCTGCACCGACAGTTTCTGCGAAACGAATCTCAGCTGGCGTTTCATAAGTTGGACCTGAATAGCCCATATATACGCCTTCAGCTAAAGCAATTCCAGATTTTTCAGCCACTTCATGTGCCTTTGCTTGATACACTTCATCATAAGCATGTGTCATATCTGGGAAACGTGGCCCATAGGCATCAAGATTTTCACCAATCAATGGGTTTTGTCCTGTGAAATTAATATGATCATTAATTAACATCAAAGTTCCTGGACCGTGCGTTACACCACCTGCGGCATTTGTCACGATGATACCAGTCGCTTTTAGCTCAGCTAATACACGAACTGGAAACGTCACCACATCAAGTGAATTACCTTCGTAAAAATGGAAACGTCCTTGTAGGGCCAAGACTTTTTTACCTGATAACGTCCCATAAACTAATTTCCCGGCATGGCCAACAACAGTTGATTGCCCCCAGTTAGGGATATCTGAGTAATCAATACGAATCGCATCTTGAATTTCATCTGCTAATTCACCAAGTCCAGACCCTAAGATCAAGCCAAAATCAACTTGGCCAATACCTTGGCTTTTCAAAAAAGCAGCTGTTTCTTTAATTTTTTCAATAAATGTCATATTATGTTAAGTCTCCTAAGAATGATTGACCATTTTCAGTTGGCGCAACGCCAAAGTTTTCTGCTACAGTTGCTGAGATATCAGCATAATGACCAACAGGGATGATGCCATTTCCTACAAAGCTTTTACTGTAAGCTAATAAGGGAATATATTCACGTGTGTGGTCTGTTCCTGGGTAAGATGGGTCATTACCATGGTCAGCAGTAATCAGTAACAAATCATTTTCATGCATCGCGTCAAACAATTCTGGTAAGCGGGCATCAAATTCATTAATGGCAGTACCATATCCTGCAATATCACGTCTATGGCCGAAAAGTGCATCGAAATCGACCAGGTTAGTAAATGAAAACCCTTTGTCAAATTCAGGGAGTTTCAATGTTTCAATCAGTCTGTCTACGCCAACCATATTACTTGGTGTATGACCCATATCATGATTGATCCCAACACCATTAAAGATGTCGTTTATTTTACCTACTGAGTAAACTGAAACGCCAGCTTCATTTAGGCTATCTAGTACAGTATGGCCAAATGGTGAAAGTGCATAGTCATGACGACCAGCAGTTCTTGTGAAATTACCTGGTGTGCCGATATATGGACGGGCAATAATGCGACCGATCATATAGGGATCATCCAAAGTAATCGAGCGAACATATTCACAAATTTTGTAAAGTTCTTCGAGTGGAATCACGTCTTCATGAGCAGCAATCTGTAAGACAGGATCTGCTGATGTATAGATGATCAGCTCCCCAGTTTCCATCTGACGTGGACCAAAGTCATCTATCACTGCCGTACCAGAATAAGGGATATTAGCTTCTCTGATGACTTTACGACCAGAAAAGGCTTCTATTTTTTCGAGCAGATCTTCTGGATAACCATCAGGGAATACTCTGAAAGGCACTTGAATATTCAAGCCCATGATTTCCCAATGGCCTGTCATCGTATCTTTACCACGTGAAATCTCTTCAAGTTTGGTCACATAGCCAGTTTGCTTACTTACTTTTTCTACACCAACAAGTGGTGTTTCTCGTGGAATATGTCCAAGACCAATGCTTGCCAGATTAGGGACTTCAAGTTTGAAGTTCTCTGAGATATGGCCAAATGTATCTGACTTTGTGTCATCAACATCATGATTAAAAAACTCATCAGCATCTGGTGCTGCACCGATTCCTACAGAATCCATCACAACTAAGTGAATACGATCAAATTTTGACATATTATTTCTCCTTTATACTTATAGTACCGCTATCAAACTCACGATGCAAATTTATGAGATATAAACTTTATATCCTACAACTCTGCTTAGATATCGATCGTTGAATACTGTGCATTCGCTTCAATAAAGTCTCGACGAGGCTCTACTCTATCACCCATCAGCATATCAAATACTTGGTCTGCTTCAGCAGCATCATTTGCTGTTACTTGCGCCATCGTCCGATGTTCAGGATCCATAGTTGTTTCCCAAAGTTGGTGGTCATCCATCTCGCCAAGCCCTTTATAGCGTTGTACGATCGGTTTTCTGTTACCGACTGTCATATCGATGATTGCTTGTTGCAGCTCAGACTCTTGATCTGTACCTGGTTGTATATAGGTGATTTTATCACCTAATTTAACGCCATAGATTGGTGGTTGTGCGATATAGACATAGCCAGCTTCAACAACAGGTCTCATATATCTATAAAACAGGGTTAATAGCAGTGTTCTGATGTGAGCACCATCAACATCGGCATCGGTCATGATGACAAGCTTATGATAGCGTGCTTTTTCAACATTAAAATCTGCACCGAATCCTGTACCCATTGCAGTGAATAATGAGCGAATTTCTTCATTCGCAAGGATTTTTTCCATACTGGCTTTTTCAACATTTAAAATCTTACCACGAATGGGTAGGATAGCCTGAAATTCACGATTTCTACCTGATTTTGCTGACCCACCGGCCGAATCTCCCTCGACGATGAAAATCTCAGTTTGCGCTGGATCGTTTGATGAGCAATCTGCTAACTTACCTGGTAAGTTTGAAATCTCAAGGCCAGATTTTTTCCGGGTCACTTCACGTGCACGCTTTGCAGCGATTCTTGCTTTACTAGCTAAAATCCCTTTTTCAACAATTCGTCTAGCCACTTGTGGATTTTCCAAAAGAAATGTCGCAAGTTCTTCGCTGAAGAGTTTATTCACAATACCTGAGACTTCTGAGTTGCCTAGTTTCGTCTTTGTTTGACCTTCAAACTGTGGGTTAGGGTGCTTGATGGAAATCACACCCGTCAAGCCTTCACGTACATCATCCCCAGTTAAATTTTCTTCATTTTCTTTGAGAAGCTTGTTTGCTTTGGCATAGTTATTAATCACACGTGTCAGAGCAGTTCTGAAGCCCTGCTCATGTGTCCCACCTTCATGGGTACTGATATTATTTGCAAAAGAGAGGACTGTTGCGTGGTAGCCTCCTGTATACTGTATAGCCACTTCAACCGCGATACCATCTAATTCACCTTCAGTGAAAATAGCTGGGTCGAATAACACTGCTTTACCATCATTTAAAAATTCAACGTATGATTTGATACCACCTTCGTAGTGGTAACGCAGGACATCATGTTCGTCTGGTCGTTTATCTGTAATAGAGATACGTAAGCCACGATTTAGAAAGGCGAGTTCTTGGACCCGTTTCGCTAATTTTTCAAAGTTAAACTCGATCGTTTCAGTAAAAATCGTTGGGTCTGGTATGAAATGAACTGTCGTCCCATGTTTATCTGTATCGCCGATTAACTTTAAGTCATCACCTACAATACCACGATGATACTCTTGATAATATTTTTTCCCTTGCTTAAAGACTGTGACATCAAGTTGTGTTGACAGGGCATTAACTACGGATGACCCAACACCATGGAGACCACCAGATACTTTATAGCCGCCACCACCAAACTTACCACCAGCATGTAAGACTGTGAAAACAGTCTCGACAGCTGGACGGCCAGTTTTTTCTTGAATATCTACTGGGATACCACGACCGTCATCGACAACAGTAATTGAGTTATCTGGTTCAATAAACACTTCGATGTGCGTTGCAAAGCCAGCTAAAGCTTCATCTATCGAATTATCAACAATCTCCCACACCAAATGATGTAGACCTTCTGATGATGTAGACCCGATGTACATACCTGGACGCATCCGAACGGCTTCTAGCCCTTCCAACACCTGGATTTGACTGGCATCATACTCAGCTGCCTTATCTTTTTTAGTTTGTATCGCTTGCAATTCTTCTGATGTCAACTCTAGCCTCTTTCAATTATAAACAACTACTTTTAAATCAGAACGCACATTAAATATTCTGACTCTATTTCAAGTTAGGTGTTATGCCTTGTAAGACAACTGACGTCCCTTTTAATAATAGACATTGTTTTCGATTCTGTAATGGATTACTTACACACCATATCTCTTATATTATACTATATTTTACGCAAAAAAACACCTACTGGCTTGTCTAAGCCAGTAGGTGTTTTTTTGTGTCATTATAAGCTGAGTATATCAGTCAAACAGGTTATTTTATGTGTGACATTTGTTTGATCATCAACTGTATTAAAATAGATGGTATCAATATGAGCTGCTTCACCAGCCAACATGTCAATATTTCTATCCCCGATCATCACAGCCTGTTTAAGCTGATACTTATCTAGTAAGTATTGAATAGATTGCGGGCTGGGTTTTCTGTCGAAGCCATTACTAGCTGTCACAACTTCTGTAAAATACTGAGAGATATTGGCTGCTTTAAGAATCTCAATCACATGGTCGTCTCGATGAGAAATCATAAAATTTCTGTGGCCCTGTTTAACGATTGCATCAAGTACCGCTATAGCACCTGGAAATAAGATTGGCGAACGCAAATCTGCTACTTCTCTTGTCTTATATAGCTGGATAAACCCTGGTAGGTCAGCTGCAAATTTATCAACTGCAAACTCCGTTGATACTCTGAGTGCATCATAGATGGCCTCAAACCCCACGTCAACATTAAAATCGGCTCGTAAGACATGTTGAAAAGCTAAGGCTGACGTTTGATAATTATCGAGTAGTGTCCCACCCAAATCCCAGATATAATCTGTATAACTCATATTTTTCCTTCTTCTAATGAAAGCATGATGACACTGATTAAGACAGCAAGCATTGATAGGCCAGTCAGCAAATCAAATGACATACCAAATAAAAAGATACTGAATACTGATGCTAAAATCGGCTCCATGGCGGAACAAACTGATGCCACCACAGGTGAAATATATTTGATTGCGCTCATATTAAACATAAAGGCAATTGCTGTCCCAATCACTGCAACACCTAGTGCTAGTAAGAAGCTCTTTGGTGTCAGTTTAAAATCAATCACCCAAACCGGATGTACGATATTCATGACCACTCCTGCTATCGTCATCCCCCACCCCGTTACATTTAGGACATCGTATGTCTGTAGCAAACGTTTAGGAATAATCGCACATGTTCCGACTGCTATTGCTGAAAGCAGGCCTAAGCCCAATCCTAACGGCGTGATAGTCATCGTTGCAAGGTTGCCATGTGTCGTGAGTAAGAAAATACCGAGCATGGCGACAATCACCAACACAACTACCTTCAGGTTTAATTTTTGATGTTTGAAAATCACCAAATATAGCAACAAAAAAACTGGAGAGGTAAATTGTAGGACAGTTGCCGTTGCCGCACTTGATACTTGAATGCTCGCATAAAAAGATAATTGTAGCATGAGGACACCAAATATGGCATAACTGATCAATTCTGGGATATTTTTTCTATCTTTCAGAATATCGAAAAAGGTATTCGGTTTACTAAGATAGGAGACCACTAATAGGATAACTCCCGCTACTAACAGCCTAAACGATGTGATCCACATGGCATTATCAGCGTATGCTTGAAAAAAGAGTTGACCAAATATACCCGAAAAAGCCCAAAAAACACCTGCTAATATGGCATATATCGTGCCCTTAAACACATGAGACTGAATATTTTTCATTCTTATAGTTTAACATATTTTTGAACATTTTTTCACTTACTATTTTCATTTTTGTTTGGCAAAAGCGTGATAACCTGATCTGCAATATGATGAATAAATGTGGCATCATGTTCAACAATGATCAATGCTGGTTTAACTTGATTGATGACAGCTTCAATTTGTTGCTGATTGAACACATCTAAATAGTTAAGTGGTTCATCCCAAATAAATAGTTCCGCTGATTGAGACAATGATTTAGCAAGTTCCACCTTTTTTTGTTGGCCTAGTGACATCTCCTCTATTTTTTGATTAAAGACATGACGGGCCATTCCTAACTTCCTGAGATTGTTAAGAAAGCTAGTATAATCTAAGTGATGCCTGTCAGCAAAGTCGGCTAAATTGCCTTTATTATCAGCATATAGTTGTCGCACATAGGAGATGGCTAAGCCTTTGTCTTGTGCCACCTCAACGAGTTGTTTTATCAGTTGGGACTTACCAACTCCATTTTCACCTGTAATTGCTGTGACTTGGCCAGCATGCTGTATCAAGTCAACTGGTAAAAATAAAGGAGAATCATCAAAAGAGACTGTCAAGTGTACTTCATCCAGTAGGACTTTGCGATGCGTCGGCTGATAAGCGATGGCAAGTAAATCAACTTTCTCTATATTCTTCAGCAACTTCTCCTTTTCAAGGATCTCCTTGTCCATCCGGTGCGAAAGCACCTTTGATTGCTTCATTTTACGTGCTGCTCTAGCCCCAATAAATCCCTTGTCAAAGACTGCCCCACTTCCTTTTTGACCCGGTTTTCCAGATTTGTCCTGTTCACGATGATCTGACCAGGCTGCCTTATCTTGAGCTGTTTGTTTTAAGCGGCCAATCTCTGACTTAAGTTTATCATTTTGGGACCACTCAAACTGATCACGTAGTGCCTTCTCAGCTTCATAGGTCGCATAAGTTGCGGCAAGCAATGTGATCGTGTTTCTCTCAATGGCAAGCTGGTGATCACTCACTAGATTTAAAAATTGACGGTCATGACTTGTCACCATATAACCTGTTTTTTTACCCTTTAAATACTTGGCAATATGTTCTCGACTAGCTTGGTCTAAATGTGTTGTTGGTTCATCAATTAAAGCAAAATGATCGGTATCTAAAAATAGACCTGCCAGTAACACTTTCGTCTGCTCACCTCCTGATAAGGTTTCAAATGGTCGCCACAAGGTCGCTTCTGACAAACCAAGCAAATTTAATTCTCGCTGTATTTGCCAATCCTCAAAACGATAAAGCTCGTCTAAGACAAATTTGGTCAATAAGGACTTGTCAGTTACTTGCTGAGGAAAATAAGCAAAAAGCTTATCCGAGTGAATCTGTCCTGAAAATGGCAAGTCCCCTAACAAGAGCTTCATGAGCGTTGTTTTACCACGACCATTTCTGCCAACTAAGGCTAGCTTCCAGCTGCTATCAAACGTGACTGATAGGTTCTCAAAAATATTTTTTTCGGCATAACCGAAAGTTACGTCTTTTAATGTAATCAAAAAAGCACCTCCACTGCTTAAGCTGAACGTGCTCGAAAAACCCTCTCTTGTCCATAAAATATCGTATCAGAAAAATATACTAATTTTTTAAGGTGTATGATGAGGTGAAAAAGTCCGCACAAAACAAGCTTAAGAAAAAAATTCAATCTTTTTTCAATCACTTATCTGCGCAATGGACCTCACCTTATGAGCAACTTCACTCATGCCTTATCTTTTTTTCTTTAGTGTAACAAAAGAAAAACACTTTTTCAAGTGTTTCACATGTTAACTTAACCTAGTAATTCAATTGCCATGTCAAGGCCTTTGTCACCTTGCATCAACCCATACATTTGCATTGGGATATCTTTAACAGGTGTATTTGGGAATTTACCTGCAACCTCATTCAGCATATAACGTGCTTGTGGGCCAATCATGATCACATCCGCTTTTGGTCCCTCTGTATCAACTTCAGCAAGGCCATAAGCTTTTACATCAAAATCGAGACCACGTGCTTCAGCTTCTTTTTGCATTTTTTGAGCAAAAAGGGATGTTGACATGCCGGCAGAACAAAATAATTTTACGATTGTTGTCATGATAATTACCAATTCGTTTACATTTTTAAATACTGTAAACGCTTTCTTTTTTATAACTTAATTATATATAAAAAATACCACTTTGAAAAGTGGTATTTACCAATTTAGTTATAATACAGCATTATCTGTTCTAGAACGCTTAGCCCTAATCGGCATGTAATGACTGTTATCATGAGGAAATACAGGGATATGATTATAGGTCATCGATAAGACTAAACCAAGACCAATTAAATTCCCAATCAGCGAGCTACCCCCTTGTGAGATAAAAGGGAGTGGGATCCCTGTTAAAGGTAGGACACCGATATTGGCACCAATATTTTCAAAGACATGAAATAAAATCATCATCGTGATGCCTGTTGACACATAAATATAAAATTGATTATTAGCACGAATAGTCACTCTAATCATTCGGTAGATAAAAATGAAATAAAGTAAAATGACAAATGAAGAGCCGATGAAGCCAAAATTTTCTCCAATAACGGTGAAAATCATATCTGATTCACGCACTGGCACACTAACATTGACAACATTAAATCCTTGCCCTACTAGGCCTCCGGTCCCAATCGCAACCAATCCCTGTGCTTGTTGGTAGGTAGAACCTTGCGCATTGGCAAAAGGATCAAGCCAGGCATCTATTCTTAAAATCTGATAGTTACCCATTCCTGCAGACTTCAAGAAGTCTCGACCACCATCAAAAGTTGTCAGGAAGATAATCCCACCACCAATAAGCGCAACCAGCCCAACAACAGGTAGTATAATACGCCACGAAATACCAGAGACGATAACCATCCCTGCAAACACAGCCATAAATACGAGAGCTGTCCCGAAATCTTTTTGTGCACCTAACAATATCATGACAGGCAAGGTAACTAAAAACATATAGAGAATCAGTTTAAAGTCATCTTTGAACAGTCTATCTTTTAGGCGATTCTGAAAGGCAACAACAACACGTGCCATTAGCAGAATATAAGAGATTTTCATAAATTCAGAGGGTTGAAACAGATTTGATCCACCTAAATAGACCCAGTTTTTTGCGCCTGTTGCTGCAACGGTCAACGGGTCAAAAAATTTAAGCGGTAAAGCCATCAAAACTAGGCCTAAGCCATATAATACTGGGGTAAATTTCCAAAGCATTTTCGCATTAAAATGCATGACAATAAAAGCCAATATAACACCCGCAACGCCCCATGTGATTTGCTGTGTCATCACTTTAGCAAGACGATGTGGATAATCATGGTTGGTCGCTATATATAAGACAAGTAAGCCAATCAAATTGAGCAGAAATACAGGGAGTATGAGTGCATAGTCAATGCGACTATCAAACGTTAATTTTTGTTTTTTCATTATGTCTATTATACCGTTTTGCATTAAAAAATAAAGGCATTTAGGAGATAAAAATAGCATCAAGCTGATGCTATTTTTTAATTTAGAATTTGTTCCTTCACATATTCAGCATATTTAGAGTGGCTGTTCACAAGCTCATCATGTGACCCTGCTCCGGTCACTTCTCCCTTTTCAATAAAGTAAATTTTATCTGAATCAACAATCGTAGCGAGTCTGTGCGCAATCACGAGTGTCGTTCGACCACGCATCAGATTTGCTAGCGCCGCTTGTACCATCATTTCAGATTCAGAATCAAGACTTGCTGTTGCCTCATCTAGCATTAAAATCTTAGGATCTCGAAGAAAAGCTCTTGCGATTGCTAGGCGTTGTCGTTGTCCACCTGATATCTTAACACCACGTTCCCCAACGTCCGTCATTAATTGATCCGGCATTTCTGCTACAAAGTCTTTAGCATAAGCTAAGCTGAGGACATGCCATAGCTCATCATCTGTGAACACCATATCTAACCCATAGGTCAAATTATCTCGAATCGTTCCCGCCATAATCGCAGAATCTTGAGACACAAACCCAATCTGTTTTCGATAATCTGTCAGATTGAAGTCAGAAATCTCTTGCCCATCAATCTTAATCTGACCATTTGTCGGCGTATAGAACCGCTCCAACAAACTGAAAACAGTTGATTTACCACCCCCTGAAGGACCTGCAAAGGCAATCACTTGCCCCGATTTCGCTTCAAATGACACATCTCTTAAAATTTGATTGTCCGTATCATATGCAAAATCAACATGAGATGCAACTAAAGTTTTACCCGACAAATCAACTGCTTCACCACTCGTAAAATCTTCCGGTATTTGTTCAAGTAATTCTGATACACGCTTGGTCGATCCAGCTGCTTTTGCCATTTCAGTAAATAGTTGTGCCAGCATTGGTAACGCACCAATCATATTAAAAAGGTACATTAGAAAACTCATGAGCGTGCCGATTTGCATCGCACCTGTAGCGATACGATGCATGCCATAAGCAAGTAGCCCAAAAATCATAGACATCATGACCATCATCATAAAGGGTTGCATGATGGCATCAAATAGGGCTTCTTTTTTACCAACTTTAAAGAGTTTTTGAACTTCTGTATTCGCACGTTTCTGTACTTGTTGTTCCGCATTAGATGTTTTAACTAACCGTATTTCTGACAGTGTTTCTGTTGCAATTCCACTGAATTCAGATAGGGCATCTTGCCTTTGATGACCAATGACAGAACCAAACTTAAAGACGGGTATCATAAGAAGCATTGCTAGCGGTACGACGATGACCATGGCAAGTGTCATGTGCCATTCCATCCTAAACATCATATAGACTGAGCCAACGAGTGTAATGACGGCAGCAAATGTCTGTGGAAAGACGTTGGCAAGCAGCTGTTTTACTTGACTGGTATCGTTGACTAAACGGCTAGCAACCTCACCGGATTTAGCAGTATCATAATAAGTCACGCTTAATGTCGTTAGTTTTGACCAAAGATTTTTTCTTAGATTAGCAATCACTTGCTCTCCAAAAATCCCTAGTATCGTCCCACCAAGAGCCGAGATAATCGCAGATAGAACAAATAAAATCACGACTTTTATGAGTAACGCATAATCGATGCCTTGGCTAAACTGGTTAATCAAACTTTGTGCGAGTTTTGGGACATAGACTGTGATTGCACTAGAAATACTAGCGAATAGGATACCGATGATTAAGTAGACATATTTAGGTTTTGCTTGATTTATCAGACCAAGAAAGCTTTTAAAACTAAATTTCGTCCCGTCCGCACGTACATTATTAGGATTCATATAGACAGCACCCTTTCCTTTAATTCATCAAAAAATGATTTGATTGTTTCTTTTATTGCGATCATAAACGGTGTTGCACCGAGTAACAAACTAACTGCTATATCTTGTGTCATCTTATGCTCCTTTTTCTTTTTGTTAATAATCTTTAACTAGCAAAGCTATTTTTTGTTTTTAGACAAATTTAAAATCTTGTATCTCTTCTGCCTTGCCGATTATGATTAAGCCTGTCTCCACGACGTCTATCCGTTTGTCCACGCATATCATCTTCATCCCAAAATGGCTGTTGAAAGCCAAATTCTGTTTGATGCTGATCAAACTCACGCATCATCCGACCACGCGCTTGCCCCATACGTGAATTAATTTTCTCAAAAATTTTCCAGCGTTCATCATTACCAAATTCTTGATTCAGTTTATCCTGAAATGCTGCACTCGATAATTGACTAGCTAACTTTTCTACACTCTCGCTAAAAGCAACAAGCTCTTCTTGGCTGAACCCTTTAAATAATTCTGAGTTTAAGCCTCCTGACATTTTTTCACGCGCCGCATACATCTCTTGTCCCACTGAAGTTAAATTAACATAGGTGACACGCGCATCCCGTTCTGATTTAATTCTGTCAACAATCCCAGCCATTTCCAATTTCTTAATCATCTGTGTGACCGAACTTGGTTTAATATCAAGTACCTCTGCAATTCTTCCCGCAGTCACGTCTTTTTCACTAGCCAGTAGGTCTAACATCTGTGTCCCATTATCACCACGATCGTCTAATTTTCTTTTAAACATAAAGAATGGGTGCCTGGAAATCTTGCTTAAGTTATTTAAAATATCATCTGTTAACATTTGTTTAGTTTCCTTTCTCATTAACTAACTAAATAATACTATTTTTTATTTAGTTTGTCAACAAAAAAGTAAACTAAATATTAGTCTGTTAATTGACTCAAAAAAAGCTACCCAATTTAGGATAGCTTTTCAACCACTATGACGCGTCATTCAAATTTTTTCTCTACCTAATAAGAGTGAGCTCACAATAACACTCACACTAGATAAACTCATGGCAAGTCCAGCAAAAATCGGATTAAGTAAGCCGAATGCTGCTAATGGAATGCCGATGACATTGTATATAAATGCCCAAAAATAGTTTTGATGTATTTTGCTAACTGTTTTTTTAGATAATTTGATAAGTGAGGTAATTTTTTCTAGTGCATGTTCTGATACCACCACAACATCACCTGATTGCATGGCAATGTCACTGCCTGATCCCATGGCAACACCAACTAAGGCACTTGAGAGGGCAACTGAGTCATTAATCCCATCCCCTACCATCATGGCCTGCTTAGTGTCTGTTACGACTTGTGCCTTTTTAGCAGGTGTCGCATGGGCAATCACGCTGCCAACCTTAACCTGCTCATTAATCACTGCCGCAGATTCAGCATTATCTCCAGTAAGCATCATCGTCTGGATGCCTAATTTATGAAGTTTAGCAATCGTCGCTGCAGCATCTGGTTTAACCTCAGATGAAAAGGTCGCAACACCCAGTAACTGATTTTTTGTGCCAAAAAAGATACTGGTATTTCCTGTTGTGGCAACGGTAATACCCTGATCCTGCATCAAATCGGCATTACCTGCAAAATAGACTTGACCATCGATTTGAGCAGTTAGACCACGACCAGCAATCTCCTTAAAGTCTGTCACTGCTAGCAGTTGATCTGTGATCAAAGACTGAGCCAGTGGGTGATTTGAATAACTTTCGATACTGGCTAACTTATTAAAGTCTGCATCAGAACCTGACCAATTAGCCAGCTTAAACTTACCAGTCGTAATTGTACCTGTTTTATCAAAGATAACCGTTTCGACACGTTTCGCATCTTCAAGCGCATTGGCATCCTTTATTAGGATACCATGCTTAGCACCTAAACCTGTCGCTACCATGATCGCAGTCGGTGTCGCAAGGCCTAGGGCACAAGGACACGAGATAACCAGCACGCTTGTCGTATGTAACAGCGCTATACTGATATCTTTTGTAAGCAGCAGCGTCAAAATAAAGGTAATCAAGGCAATGACTAAGACCACTGGTACAAAAATACTAGAAATTTGATCCGCTACTTTTTGAATCTTGGGTTTAGTTGCCTGTGCCTCTTCTATGGCTTCCATCATTTGTGAGATAGTCGAGTCATCTAATGTATGGATAACACGTCCTTTAATTAACCCATCCAAATTCACAGCACCTTCGGCTATAAAATCTCCTGTCCGTTTCGTAACAGGAACGGCTTCACCTGTTAATGAAGAGGCATCAAAACTTGCCTGACCAGATATAATCTCTATGTCTAGTGGCACACTCTCTCCAGCCCTAACGTGTAAAATCTGATTCACACGAATAGCGTCAATGGGCATCTCAACTTCTTGATTATCTTGGAATAGATGCACGGCTTGCGCACGATTTTTTTGTAAGCTATAGATGGCAGCAGACGTATTTTTTTTCGCTCTATTTTCGAGATTTTTCCCTAATAAAACGAGGGTGATAATCACCGCTGAAGATTCAAAATTGACTGCTGACATATGTCCTAAGAACAGGCCAAAGACTAAGCTGGATAAATAGGCGACAGTGGTCCCAAGCGCGACCAACACATCCATATTAGCCGACTTATTTTTAAGTGCCATGTAAGCACCTTTATAGAATCTAGCACCAAAAATAAATTGAACAGGTGTTGCAAGTATTAGCTGAACTAAAGGATTATGAAAGACCATCAAAGCATGAACTTGGAAGATTGCAGCCATCATACCGATCAGCATTGGAAGAGATAATAAAGCTGAGAAAACAAATGACCAAAAAAGTTGTTTCTCTGCTTTCAGTTTGGCCAGTCGAATCTTGTCACGATTTGCCTTATCATCAACAATGGCCCCATACCCTGCATGACGAACTGCCTGAATTACCTCGTTAAAGTCGCTATCATCTGTCATGACAACCTTGGCTTTTTCAGTAGCCAAATTCACTGTCGCTTCTAAGACGCTATCGGATGCGTCCAGTGCTTTATTGACTTGATGCACGCAGTTGGCACAAGTCATCCCCGTGATCACAAAAGATTGTGTTTTCATATGTCAGTATTGAACTTACTTGCAACTGATTCTCCCTTAAGTAAGTTCTTCCTTTCTATTGTTTAAAAAAAGTGATGATGCCAAACTGCCACCATCACTTTGTTAAATTAGACGACCTGATAACCAGCTTCTGAAACAGCAGCTTTTAGACTATCCATATTTGGTGCATCACCTTTGACAATCGCCTCGCCCTTTTTCAAATTAACTTTTACAGTTTTGACGTCTGCGACAGATGATAAAGCCTCCGTTACATGTGCGACGCAATTTTTACAGGTCATGCCTTGAATCGTTAAAGTTAGTTTTTCCATCATATCGTCTCCATTACTTTTTCTGTCGCACGTGTATGATCACATGTGCATTCAGATGACTTATCTAAACAGTCACAACTCACATGACATGCCGGTATTTTTTTGGCTAAAGCATCCGTAATCTCTTGTAAGCTTTCCTTAGTCAAATCAGCAGCATCTATCAAATTTGTAATCACATTCGCATATTTTTTGGCACAAACCTTATCTAATAAGTCTTGTCCCATTAAGTTAACTGCCTGACACTCAGACAAAGTCGGTGTATAAATAAATTTTCGACCCGACTTTGTTGTTGTCAAAACTTCTTTTTTTACTAGACGGCCTAATAACGTTTTTATCGTTGCAACGGACCAGTCATTTGATGCCGCTATCTTACATGATATCTGATCAACAGATGCGCTCTCTAATGTCCATATGGCACGCATGATGACCATTTCTGAATCTGAAATATTCATCTTTATCTCCTTACCTCTATCTATAGTTTACAACTGTAAACTATAGAAGTCAAGTCCAAAGACTTATACATTATAAGTCTTTGGATTGTATAATCGAAACGATACCTGCTGTGAAGGAAATCGTAACCGGTTGCTCATCGATGAATTCATTAGATGACAAAGAAAAATTGCGATCAAAATCAGTGCTATCTAATTCATATTTAGCGTCCTTGATTAAAAAATTGCTCACGGGCGTTAGACTGGCGAATGCTAAATAGGTCATCGATGGATCTTTCACGATCTCATGTCGCCCAGGACCTACAAATTGAATCACATTTTGATTATCAATCAACCTGATTTTTTCTACTAGCTCAGCAAATCTTTTTTGCAAAACTAAATAAAAGATTTGAATACCATGATCAAATCTACCACCGATACCCCCTAAAATAAGTATCTTGTCAATCTTTTTAAAACGTGCTGCCACTGTTAGCATGGCAAGCTCTAAATCCGTATCATCCTTCTCAGCTGGTGACTGGTGAAGCTCATCTGCGTAGGCTGATACAGCTTCAAATTCTTCTGATTTGAGGCTATCAAAATCTCCGATAGCTAAATTGACTGGAAAGCCTGCTTGCATCAGACGGTAGGCTCCTCTGTCTACACCAACAAAATAGGTATGCGAACGATCACCACATTGCGTGATGTAAGTTTCAAATGAAGCTGCAGGACCTCCTGCTAGGACGACTATTTTCATAACCTTTATTATACCACTGATATAGCTGCTATACCACTCTGACACCCTAGATAATCTACCAGCTAACTTAGCAAAATAAACAGGTTTCAGTCATGCACCTATATTAGCGAATAAACTGAGTAAATGACCGTCTATATCTTTAATGATGGCATAACGTTGTCCCCAAAAAGCATCCCACGGGGCTTTAAATCCTACATAGCCCGCAGTGGTCATCTTATCATAAAGCGCATCGACATCCTTAACCGTGTCGCATAGAAAGGCCAACTCTATCTTGTCACCTACTGTTTTCGGTTCATAACCGTATATACTTGATAACATGTTTACTGAATTCAGAGACAAACGAATCCCCTCATGTTTTAATTCAACATAATCATCTGATGCCTCACTTGAGACAGCAAATCCTAAAGTCTCATAAAACTGAATTGCCTTTGCCATATCCTTGGTAATGATACCAATCATGTCTAATTTCATATCCATTCTCCTTGTCATCACTTCGTTACGTCTTAATAAGTTAATCTCAATCTGTTAAAATATAACTAAAAATTTTGTTTTCCCCAATTATTCAACTCATTCAGAAAAGGGACAAGCTCTCTTCCTCCATTTGATAAAACCCTAAAGCCAGGCTATCCACATGTGCGGTATGATTTAGATGAGTTATTTACACTTATCAAATGAGTTTATTTATCTTGTCTACATCATTTAACAAGTAGATAGTGCTCACAATTGTTTGTTCACTCCCCATATAACAAACTTCTCACCTTTTTTGATGGCTTCTTGATAATAGGCTAGTTTATTTCTTAAAATATCTCTTTGTTGGATACTTTCTGTTAGTTTATTCTCAGCCTCTCTCAATTCATTTGCTATAATCTCTGAACGTTGCATCACACTGTCATCTCCGATAGCGCAAAGGTCTATATAGGCTTTTATACTCGGTAAAGACATGCCAGTATGACGTAATGCTAAAACCATTTCAACATACTCAAGATCTTTATCAGAAAATAGGCGTATATTTTGTTTATTTCTAGTAATGTTTGGAAACAAGTCCTTATTCGCATAAAATCTTAAGGTATGTGGCGATATGTTAAACTGTTTTGAAACATCTTTGACTGTATACATCTTTTCTCCTTGACTGATAGTAACTCTCATGCAATATAATAGCTATATTACACATTTAAAGGAGATTTTGCAATTAATAAGAACGTATGGATGATAACAGGGAGCCCCACAGGCCTTGGCAAAGCCCTAGTTAGCTACTTACTCTCACAAGACTGTTTAGTTGTTGCGACAGCACGGCAGATACAAGCGATTAAAGCCTATATTCCTAACTGGCAACACCTAGATAATCTATTGATTTTGGAAGTTGATGTCACCAATCAAATGAAAATTCATTTGGCAGTACAAACTGTAATAGAGAAGTGGGGAACAATCGATGTCCTTGTTAATAATGCAGGGTATGCCTATTTTTCATCTATTGAATTTGCTAATAATGACGAGATTAAACAGCTATTTGACGTGAATCTCTGGGGTGTTAAAAATATGTTAGATGAAATTTTACCAATCATGCGTCAAAATAAAAAAGGAGACATTATGAACGTCTCCTCATTAGGAGGCTTAAAAGCTTTTGCTGGATTCGGTTATTACCATGCGACAAAATTTGCACTTGAAGGACTATCTGAAAGTTTGGCTTTAGAGGTTAAGCCACTTGGCATTCATGTCACCTTATTAGAACCAGGTGATTTCAAGACAGATTTCGCCAGTCGATCAGCCAAAGAGAATAAAAGTGTCCATCCGGCATATACTGACACAGCTGGTAAAAACATCCAAAACTTAAAAGCGCTATCTGGCAATCAACCTGGAGATCCAAAAAAAGCCGCCAAACTGATTTATAATCTACAGCAGTCTAGTGATACCCCCCTACATTTTCTGATGGGTTCCGATGCTTACTTGAAAGCTACTGAAAAATTAAATGACTTAAAAACTGCTTTTGAGCAAAATTATCAGCAAATTATCTCGACAGATTATGAGCATTGAAAGCCATTTATCTTATTTTGATTAATAAAAAACGCCCTAGGACGTTTTTATTTTGCTTATTTATACATTGATTTAGATTTACCATACCACCACTTAAAGAAGTGTTTTTGTAACCAAGGTTGAATCCATTTATCAAGACCAAACGAACGACCTGAGCCATTCATCAAAGCAATTGCGACAAAAATGAACCAGATGTTAACCCAGTAGAACATACCTGATAATGAGAACATCACTGTCAATGCTGCCGTTGCTGCTGCTGCAAGCCAAGTAAATGCACCTACAATCAAGGCAAGTGCCAAGGCAACCTCAACAACTGACATGAATTTTTGCATGAACAAGGCAACTTCTTTGTTTGGAATCATAAATTTGAAAATAGGTTCCATCCAGTTTGGTAACTTATCTAGTACAGCCATTGGTTCATGACCGTATGAATACGATAAACCAAATTGGGCAGCTGATTTAGTTGCTTCACCTGCTCCAGATGCTACTGCAGTACTAGCACCTGCTGCTGCATCTGCTGCTTTTGTAGCAGTTTCTGCACCACCTGTTGATGCACCTGCTGCTGCGTCTGCTGCACCACTTGCTGCTTCTTTAAGCCAGGCAAATGGGAAATGGAGGTCGTTATTAAACCAAGACCCTTTACCAAACCAAGTTGTTGGATCCCAAAGCTTACCATCACCAATCCATTTTGATGACGCTTCAACTAACCAGACTAAGCCATAGAAGACACGGAGTGGCACTGACCAAAGCACATTACCAAGACGAGACGTGTGACCACGGAAAAGATTACGCTCGTTACTGGTATGAAAGATTTCATTTTTAAGATAAGTAAACATGTACCATAAACTACCAATCTGTAGTGTGTACATGATAAAAATCAGATGCTTAACAGCCATGGCAAAGAAGCCTGATAGATGGAGTTTGCCCATGAGTGATGCGACACCCCATTTAGAGCCTACAGATACCATCGTACCTTGATACTTCCCAACAAACTGATGCTTCTCGCCACCCTTAATATCTGCAATGATATTTTGAGATGCTGTATGTGCTGTTTGTTCAGCTGCCTCAACAATTTGTGGTGTTGGACGGCCAGTTTCTTTTTCGATATAACCTGATACATCACCAGCAACATAAATGCCTAGGTCCTCGAAACCAACTGCTTCCATATAGGCATTAGCTGTCAGACGTTGACCACGTTCACTTTGTGCTAGACCATACTGTGTTGCTTGTGTATTCCCTTGAACACCAGTAGTCCAGATCAAGGTATGTGTCGGCACATCCGCACCATCTTTAATCTTGATATGATCTGGTGCAACTTCTGTGATCGCATGATTTAACAGTAAGTTAACATTTTTCTTAGCTAGATATTTGACAACTTTATCAGCGTCTTTACGATCTAAAGTATTTAGGATCGTCGGCATCATTTCGACAACACTTAATGTGAACTCTGACTCATCTAATTTGTACTCACGCGCAACAACGCTACGCCAGTCAATCAGTTCGCCAATCATTTCTATCCCAGTAAAGCCTGATCCAGCAACGACAAAATTAAGCAAGGCTTTGCGTTTTTCATCATCGTGTTCTAGAGATGCTTGCTCAACAACTTTCTCAAGATGACGCTTGATTTTCAGCGCATCTTCCATTGACCATAAGGTAAAAGCATTTTTTTTGACACCAGGCACACCAAAATCATTTGGCTCGCCGCCGATTGCTACGATTACGTAATCATAGTCAATGACACCACTATGTTTGGTCGTAATTTTTTTGGCTACTTTATCTAACCCGACCACTTCATCAGTTAATAACTGTACATTTTTTTGGTGGGCAAATAATTTTTGTAAGTCATATTGCGCATTGGTAAATGGCACACGACCAGCAGCGATCTCATGTAGTTGTGTCATCATCGTATGATAGCTATGCTTATCAATCAGTATGATTTCTGCCTCATTTTTAAGCTTTTTAGATAAGGTCTTAGCTGCTTTAACACCAGCTATACCAGCACCTATCACCGCAATTTTTTTCTTAGACATCGGGTCTCCTAATATAATAAATTCGTATTTTTTTTCACATAGTACATTATAATTATAACGCTTTCATTGACAAATGTAAACCTAACTTATCAACTTGTCTCACTATATGCTTTGATAACTGTTAAGAAAGCTTGACCAAATTGAGCAGCTTTTTTTTCACCTATACCAGACACGGTTAGCATTTGTGATAGACTTGTCGGTTCTGCCTCAGCCAAATTCATCAATACTTGATCTGAAAAAATCATAAATGGTGGTAGAGCAAGTGTTTTGGCAAAGCTTGATCGTTCTTTTCGTAGTAACTCGAATAACTTGCCACCAACTTCTCGTTTACTTGCAACAGATTTCTGGATGGCTTCAGCAACCTTGATCTCACGCATCATCACTTGTTGTTCAGATTTTAATACCTGAACGCCTTTTTCTGAGATACTGAGTCCGTTATATTCTCCAGCAACTAAAAGATAGCCATCCGCAACCAGATAATCAACAAAATGATTTAATTTTTTTACCGACCACTCTGACATTAATCCATAAGTAGAGAGCGTATCAAAACCAGTCCAACGCATTTTTTCAGCTAACTTCCCTCTTAGGACACTGACAACCTGTGTCCTCGAATAATGACCTTCACGTAACTGACCCATTCTGACGATATTGGATAGCACTTTTTGTGCGGCGACTGTCATATCTGTTAATTCACGCGTATCTGTACAAGTAGAACAGGTGCCACACGGTACCATCTCTTCACCAAAATACTGAATGATATAGCGTTGCAGACAAGTTTCTGTAGCTGAAAAAGCCGTCATCTCTTGTAACTTTGCTAGTTCTCGGTGCCTATAGGTAGGCTCTTGATTTTCTGCATTGTCAATAAAAAAACGTTGGAGTTGGATATCACGTGCGGAATACAACAAAATCGTCTCACTTGGCAAGCCGTCTCGACCCGCTCTCCCAATTTCTTGGTAGTATGCTTCAATCGATCCAGGCATGCCTAGATGAATCACATACCGTACATTTGTTTTATTAATCCCCATACCAAAGGCATTGGTCGCGATGATGACCTGAAATTCATCATATAAAAAACCATTTTGAGCAGCTTCGCGTTCTACATCAGACATGCCAGCGTGATAGCGACCAGAAACAATGCCAGATTTTGCTAGCAAGGCAGCCAATTCATCTACTTTTTTACGTGTCCCAGCATAGATAATGCCAACATCATCAGGATGATTGTTAACATAAGCAACGACAAATTTTAACTTGTCACCACTTGATAAGCCTTTTTCGATTTTTATGGCAAGATTGCCCCTAGCAAAACCTGTTTTAACAGTTTTATCAATCGCCAATATCTGTGCTAAATCTGCTTGTACTTTTTCTGTTGCGGTTGCTGTCAAGGCCATGACATTTGGTCGATTAGTTAGCCCTGCTATCAAGTCAACTGACCTTAAATAAGATGGTCTAAAATCATGTCCCCACTGAGATAAGACATGTACTTCGTCGATGACAACTAAGCTCAGGTCTAGACTTTGAATGAATTGGTAAAAATAGGCATCTTCCAAGCGTTCTGGTGCCACAAAAAATATCTTATAGACCCCTTGTCGAATATCGTAAGTACGTGTCTTAATTTCCTCAAAGTCAAGCGAGCTATTAATCATCGTTGCAGATACGCCTGCCGCAACTAGCTCATCCACCTGATTTTTCATCAAGGAGATGAGAGGCGATATCACCATGGTACAGCCGGGCAATAGCATAGCAGGAATTTGATAGGTTAGAGATTTCCCACCCCCTGTTGGCATGATACCCAAGGTCCTATTACCTGACAGCACACTGTCGATAATTGCTTCCTGACCTTCCCGAAATTTATCATAGCCATATACTGATTTTAATAGTTCTATTGTCCTTGTCATCTTTTTATTATATCAAAAGCTTGATCTATCTGCACGGGATCTTCCTCAAATTTTATGCCTTAGTCAGGGATTAACTGTAACTTAACCTTAACCCTAATAAACCTGATATTTCTAGGCATTACCAGGTATTTTAAATATAGTTCATAAAAACAGTTGACATCTTACCACCTATGTGTTAATCTGAGATAAGAATTTCGTTATCTTCGTTATAGTAACCTTTCGTCGAGATTTAAGAAAGGGGAATGCAAAATGACATTCACATACACAAGCGAAGACTTTAAATATAGAGTATCTCTTGACACTGTAGCAAACAGATTTCAAGCGTATCTTACTGAAGATAATAGCATTTACGCATCAGGTATTACACTTGAGGAAGCGGTATTCAATTTAAAATCAATAATTTAAATAAAGAAAGATAATCATGGAAAACTATCCACCTTTATAGCAGCATCTACTTAATTAAATGAGTAGGTGCCTTTTTTATACCCTATTTTACGGTAGCAAAAACCCCTTATAGGATAACCCTAGAAGGGGACTTACTAGCTATGATCATGTCATCATAAAATTAATTAATTAGCTGTCTTTTCGCTTAATATACCATCTTCCATGTAATATACTTTATCACAATAGTCAACTAAACGTAAATCGTGGGTAACCATAATGGTTGCTTTGTTTTTTTCTTTTGTCTCTTTAGCAAGAATCTTAACGACTTCAAATGCTTTATCCGTATCCAGACTTGCAGTTGGTTCATCTGCTAAGATGATCGTCGGATCATTATAGAGCGCACGTACAATAGCAACACGCTGTCTTTCACCGCCTGATAACTCATCAGGGTATTTGTTAACAAGACCGGCAACGCCTAACTGTGATAATAAATCAGTGCCAGCTTTTGGTGTTTTATTTTTAGTCACTTTATCCACAAGCTGTAGCTGTTTTTTGACTGTTAAGAAAGGCACTAGATTTGAGGCTTGTAAAATAAAACCGATCTCTTCAAAGCGCAGTTTAGCACGCGCTTTTTCTTTTTTCCCACTAAAGCTGTTGCCATTTACTAGCACTTCACCTTCAGAAGGAGCTTGCAAACCACCTGCTATCGTTAGCAGTGTACTCTTACCTGATCCTGAGGGTCCGATTATGGCAACAAATTCCCCTTTTTTTACAGAAAAATTGGTTGCTTTTAAGGCTTCTATTTTATCATCACCATCTTTAAAACATTTAGTGACATTTTTTAGTTCAATTGCATTCATTATTTCTACCTCCTACCCGATTGCTTTCAAGGGATCAATTTTAACAATTGAACGTACTGAGAATAAAGCGCCTAAGATTGCGACTAGAACGATAAGAATCCCAATCCCTGCTAAAAACATAGGATTAGTCTGGAAAGGTACGGCATCAGGTAAGACTAAAGCAGACGCTAGGGTTGCAATTAAGCCACATAATACGCCACCTGCAGAAAGAATCACTGTTTGTGCAATGACAGATCTAGCAATATAGCCACTTGAGATACCTTGTGCTTTCATGACACCAAAGATGGCAACTTTTTGCATGGTTAGGACATAAATAAATATACCGATGACAACCGCTGCAATCACAACTAAGAAGCCAATCATAAAGCTAAAGGTTAAGACTTGTGCATTGTAACCAGGTTGAACATTGATAAACTTGGCGATCGTCAGTTTTTCTAGGCCATCAGGTTTATCAGTCAGTTCACCCTTTGTCACGATAGCATTAATCAAGTCCTTTTGTTGTCCTGCATTTGCTGCACCATAGCGAACCGTTTTAAAGGTATCAAGCGAGGTGTAAAGGACTGGTGCTACGCTAAATTTAGCATTATCAGTAAAGCCTACGATGGTTAAGGCCTCATTATTCGTTGCTAATTTAACCTTGTCGCCGATTTGATACTTATAACGTGTTTTTAAGCTGTTATCCGCAACAACTTCTCCTGCTGCTGAGAACATCTTGCCCTCAATCACATTTGGCTTTAAAAATTCATCTTGCTTAATCCCAAAGAAACTGACATTTTGCTTATCATCTGCATCTTTGATGTTAAAAATAATACCGGGCATTTGTGCGAGTACTGCTTTGTCTGTCGCCTTAACTTGATTGACAGCGTCCGGGTCAATCATCGACATGGCTAGATTATCATTTGCCTTATCTGATAGCAAAATATTCGTTGCTTCCCATTTATTTACGGCAAGCTGATACTGTTGGGCTAATCCATAAGCTAGTCCTGATAAGAAAAAAACGAGATAAGCAATCAAAAATGTCACACCAATCACTAGTGCATATCTTAATTTTGAATGCCGAATTTCATTCAGTGCTAAAAACATACTATATCCTCCTAATTTATATCCAAATATCTTCACTCACTTTGCTATAAAATAGCTAATCAAATTATAACAAAAAATAACCAGAATTACGGTTATTTTTTATATTTTTTGTTATATATCTTTAGCGCTCCGTGAATAGGGATTCACAGCGTTTCTTTTTAGTGAAAAATGATCTGGTACATAATCAATGCCACCTTTAACAAAGGGATTACATCTCAAAATACGAGCAGTTCCCATCACGACTCCCAGGATACCATGTTTATGGATAGCCGTAATCATGTAATTAGAACAAGTCGGATGGTAACGACAAGAACTTGGTAACAAAGGTGAAATTGCAACCTGATAAAGTCTAACTGGTGCAATGAGTATGCGATTCACGATGTTTTTTAGCATGCTGATGACTCCCTTCTTTTGCTACTATCAATAGCTAATTCAGACTTTTAATTTGATGATGAACTTTGTTCCTTTGGGCTGGTTATCCTGGACTTCTAGCTTGCCACCACAGGCATCAATAATTTGTTTAGCTAGAGATAAGCCTAGGCCAAAGCCACCTTTTTGACGTGTCCGAGCTTTATCCACACGATAAAAGCGATCAAATATTTTCTTTTTGTCATCATCCGAAATCCCATAGCCATTATCAGCTGTCGTGATGGTCAAATTTTGACCAATCTTATCAACCGTCATCGTAATATCACTATCTGGATCAGAATACTTCACCGCATTATCAAAAAGAATCGTTAAAACCTGTCTAATCAGACCTTCATCTAGCTTAACAGATCCTTTGAGGACAACGTTACTTGAAAATTGTTTTTGTGAATTTTCAGCAAGTAATTGATAATTCTCAAATATCGCTTCGAAATAGGTATGGTCAACATCACTCAATTCAACCTTTAATCCATCATCTCTTTTGGCAAGATTAAGTAAATTAGATGTCAGTATGCGCATGTTCCGAACTTCTGCCAAACTCTGGGAGATATTTTCACTTTGGTCAATAATGGTAGCTGTTGGTCTTTGAAATAATAATTCTAACCGATTTTGTAAAATGGCTAAAGGTGTTCTGAGTTCATGGCTGGCATTTTCAACAAAATTCTTTTGTTTTTCATAGGCAATCAAGACTGGTTTTTGTGACCAATGTGCCAGATAGATGCTGGCAAATAGCGAAATTAACCAAAAACTAATCATCGTCGTCATGATAATAAACTGACTACGTGCAAGACTTTCAGAAAGTTGATTGACATTTACGAATAGTTGAATATAGGTAATATTTGTCGTAATCCGCTTGTCAAAAGAGACTTTAAACAGTCGTGTTCGATATAGTAGGGTTTCTCCAGTTGCTGTCTTCATGGTCACTGTTGTGATTTTTGACAGGTTAGCCTTGCTAAACTTTAGATTTGAAGAGAGCGTAGTTGAGGTAATATCTGATTTTGCATTTAAAACTCTGCCGTTTTTATCATATAAGACAACTGTTTGATTAGGTGCCACACTTGGTGAATCTGACAAGATGGGGTCATCAAAATTATCCACTTGGTATAACGAACTACTATCAGAATTATCACGGGAAGCGAGGCTTAGTAAGACAAGTGGATTTTTGGATAGTCTACCTATTGTTTCATCCGTTGTCTTATAGATACCAGTTGTTAACGTCTGTAAGATGATTAATGTCAAGGCACCAAAGATAATCGTAAAGACAACAAAAAAGTGGAAAAAAGTCTTGAGGTCAAATTTAAAGATAAGCCGACTCATCTTTTTGCGGTGCTTTAACAACTTTCTCACATTTCTCTCCTAAACAGACCTATTATCTTAGAATATAACCGACATTACGTAGGGTGGACAAGTTTTCTGCGAACTTCGTCCCTTTTAATTTCTTACGCAGTTTAGACATATAAACTTCAACTACCGTAACCGTCGTATCGCTGTCAAATCCCCAAATTCGATCAAATATTTGCTCTTTAGGTAGGATAACATTTCGATTCTGCAAGAAATAGAGTAAGAGGTCGAATTCTTTACCTAAAATCTCAACTGTTTCTCCGGATATGGTCACACGATTATTGGCCGTATTAACTACCAAAGTATCATCATATTTAATGGTTGACGTATCTTCAATTTTACCATAACGTTTGAGTAAGACTTGAATTCTTGCCTTTAATTCGTCTAAGTAAAAAGGTTTGGTTAGGTAATCATCAGCGCCAATATCAAATCCGTGTATTTTATCATCGATACTCTCTTTAGCTGTCATGATTAAGACAGGTGTCTTAATGCCTTTTTGTCGTAACTCTGACAGCACCTCAAAGCCATTTTTTTCAGGTAACATGAGGTCTAATAAAATAATATCATAGATATTCATTTCTGCCTCGTATAATCCCTCGTCACCATCAAATACTTGGACAACATCCGCAAAGTTTTCTAAGAAATCATACACTGAATTAGATAGAGAAATGTCATCTTCCACTAATAATATTTTAATCATCTGCCTGTCTTCCTTTTCTAATTTATCCCATAATGGGGTAACCGCTCTTTTTATTATTTTACACTATTTTATAGGAAAAGACTTAAGGTAACCATAAATCAACTAGGTATTGCCGACAAACTTGACTGCTATGAAAAAAACCGATTACTCGGTCTATTCTACGGCGACAACAAAGGCATCCCATGGTGATAAAGTGATAGCAAGCAGGCTGTCTGGTATTGACCCATTACTCATAATATCTGACACCTTGACTAGATGCGTCTCAAACTGCTCATATTCATCAGAGAAATTAACGACTATCAGATATTTTTTGCCTTTGTACTTACGCAAGTAGGCAAAAATATTTTTTGATGTCGGCAATAACTGATAGTCCCCATAGACAATCCAGTCATTTTGCTTACGCAAGGCAATTAATTTTTGATAGGTATAAAAGATTGAATCTGGATCCTCCAATGCTGCTGCAACATTGATTTCGGTATAATTATGATTTACCGCAAGCCACGGTGTACCTGTTGTAAATCCAGCAGATGCCGTCGTGTCCCATTGCATCGGTGTTCTGGCATTATCACGTCCAACAGCGCGAATACTCGCCATGATATCATCAGGCGCATAACCTTGCGCAATCCGCTCTGCATACATATTCAGTGATTCAATGTCTTTGACCTGATCAATCGTCTCAAACTTGTAGTTGGTCATGCCAATTTCTTCACCTTGGTAGATAAATGGTGTACCGCGCATGAAATGGAACAACATAGCAAACGCCTTGGCACTCTTAATGCGATTATCCTGATCATTTCCCCAGATAGAGATGGCACGCGGTAGATCATGGTTATTCCAAAAGAGAGAATTCCAGCCTTCTCCTACTGCCAAATCAGTTTGCCATTTAGAGATAACCGCTTTAAACTTGGTTTTATCTAAGGCGATGACATCCCATTTAGGATTTTCCGGCTCATGAGACAAGCTAATGTGCTCAAACTGAAAGATCATAGCAAGTTCTTGACGCTCTGGTGCTGAATATAACTTAGCAATCTCAGGTGTTGCTCCCCAGGTTTCCCCAACTGTCAGCAAATCCTTATTACCAAAAGTAGCTTGATTCATTTCATGCAGATAGTCATGTAGTTTCGGTCCATTCCCTGTAATTTCCTGGTCAGGTACTTTACCGATCAAGTCAATCACATCCATCCGAAAGCCGCCGACACCCTTATCAATCCAAAAGTTCATCATATCATAGATAGCCTTACGGACTTTTTCATTTTCCCAGTTTAAATCTGGCTGTTTTTTAGAAAATAAATGGAGGTAGTATTGACCACTTGCTTCATCTAATTGCCAGGCTGATCCTGAAAATGCCGATGTTAAATTATTAGGTTGATCACGCCAAACATAATAATCTCGATAGGGATTAGCTTTGGACTTCCTGGCTTCTACAAACCAAGCATGCTCATCTGATGTATGATTAACAACCAAGTCCATGATCAGTTTAATGCCACGTTGATTAGCTTCGAAAAGCAGTTCATCCATGGCAGCCATATCACCAAAGATGCTGGCAATGCCTTCATAATCTGAAATATCATAGCCATTATCATCCATGGGACTAGCATAGACTGGACTCAACCATATGGCAGTGATGCCAAGTTTTTTTAGATAGTCGAGTCTACTTGTGATGCCTTTAATGTCTCCGATACCATCACCATCAGAATCTTGATAGCTACGGGGGTAAATTTGATAGGCAACAGCCGTTTGCCACCATTTTTTTTCAAATGTCATATGCTTTTTTTCTCTCCTTCTATGGTGCTATTTGCTTTATTACTATACTAGCATCATTTTTAAGCAAGTCAATACTGTTTGTAAATCGATAAGAGTAATAAACTTTTGAGATAGGTTAGCAAGGCAAATCCGATAAATGCTGAAATATAGATTGAAAATACCATAAGTAATGGTGATAGTATCGCTAACAAAACTGGTATAATCGCAACTAACAGGATCAACAGTGATAACTTACCATGTTTCAGTATCAGTAAGCTGGTATTTTTAGTCGTTGTCATGATACCATCATCAAATCGAGCGATGTAAGGATAGATAAAAGTCATGCCTACAAGACTGATCAGCCCTGCTAGGCCCAAGGAAAAATAGACAAACGGACGAAGAGGACTACTGACTGCACCTGCAAACAAATAATTTAGGAGTACCAACACGTTGATCACCCCAAATAATAAATTGAAATAGGTTGCCATTTTAAAATTACTGATAAAAGCATGTAAGTAATCTATCGCAACATTTCCCTCTTTTCCCTCAATCATCTTCATGGTGGCAGCTGCTAGTGCTGTATTGGCTGCCCCAATGGTGATGAGTGGTATGCAAGTCACCAAGTAAAGGATATTTAGGACTAAAAGTTGGAAAATTTTTGTACCCGTCTTATAAATCAGACCGTCATAGGAAAATAAATTTGTCATATGCTACTTCTTTCATTATGCGCTTATTCCTTAACAGAACCTACAACCATACCTGTTACAAAGTATTTTTGTAGCATCGGATAAATCAGCAATAGCGGAATAATTGCCACCATAATCTTTGCTGCATTCAGATTCTTATCTGATAACTGAGCAAGATTAGCAATTTGTTCAGCTGATGCATTATTTTTGATTGCATCTGCAATGTTGACATTCAAGGCTTGGATATAGGTCATCAATGGATAATCTTTTGCTTTTGTAATATAGATCAAGCCTCCCATAAAATCATTCCATGTGCCAACGATAGAGAAGAGTGAAACAGTGGCAAGTGATGGTAAGGAAATCGGGATGAAGACTTGAAATAAAACTTGCAGCGGTGTTGCCCCATCAATAATCGCTGCTTCTTCTAAGGCCTTTGGAATACCTCTAAAGAAATTCATAACCAATATAACCGAGAAAATCGGTACAGCACCTGGTAAGATTAAGGCCCAAATCGTATTCAGTAGTCCCAATTGTTTAACAACTAAATAGGTTGGAATCATTCCCCCATTAAACAACATAGCAAAGATCATGAGATTCATATAAAGTGTACGGCCTCTAAAGACCCGCTTACTTTTTGCTAATGGATAGGCCATCAAGACGATGAGGACGAGGTTTAGGGCAAGCGTAATGGCAACCCGTAGCACAGAGATGCCAAACGACCGCCAAAATTGGCCATCGCTCATAATTTTTTCATAGGCACCAAATGTCAAATCTACTGGTATAAGACCAACTTTGTTGCCTGCTACTGCTGCTGGTCCAGATAAGGAGATGGCAACAATATTCCAAAGTGGTAAGAGACATACCAAGCCTAGAATAATCACAAGTGTATAAATAATCATGATTCTTGCATTTAATTTTTCTTTCATGAGTCCCTCCTTCTCTAAAACATTTTACGATCAGTATAATGACCAGCAATTTCATTTGCACCAATCATCAAGACTGCACCGATTAACGCTTTGAATAGCCCCACGGCAGTACCAAATGAGTACTGACGGCCGATTAAACCAACCCGGTATACATAGGTATCTAAAATATCACCTGATTCATATACCATAGGTGAATACAAATTATAAACTTGGTCAAATCCAGCATTTAAGATATTCGGTAGATTCATGATTGCTAATAATAGAATGATCGTCATCATACCTGGTAGGGTCACATGCCATACTTTCTTAAACCAAGTTGCCCCATCTATTGATGCTGCTTCATACAACCCTGGGTCAATAGAGGTAATAGCAGCAAGATAAACAACTGAGCTATACCCAAATTCCTTCCAAACATCTGTTCCGATGAGTAAAGGCTGGAAGAGCTTATTTGAGCCTAGAAAGTTCAAGTCTTTAAGACCTATTGAACTTAATATCTGTGTAATTGAACCATCCAAATTAAACATGTTCATGACGACTGCTGACAAGACGACCCACGACAGGAAATGAGGCAGGTAAACAATCGTTTGAACAGATTTTTTTAGGAACATGACACGGATTTCATTTAGCAAGATAGCAAAGACTATCGAGAGGATTGTCCCAATGATGATTTTACCCAGGGCAATCACGATTGTATTTCTAAACAAGAGCCCGATATCTGGAAGGGAAAATAGGCGTTGAAAGTGTGTAAAGCCAACCCATGCAGAACCCATCAATCCTCTAGCAGGAATATAATTTTGAAATGCCATGACAATCCCCGCCATGGGGACATAGGTGAAAACAATCAGAAATAAGATACCTGGAATCATCATCAGGTGAAACATAAGTTGGGTTTTACGTTCTCGACTACTCTTCTCCTTCTTTTTTACCGGTTGGCAGGATACTGCCTGTGTGTCTTTATCGATCGCCATTTTTCCTCCAATCCTAACACTATTTTTTATTTCGCATCAACTGCTTTTTGGACTTCTTGCGTTACTTGTGTACCACCTTGTTTGTGCCATTGTTTAACGAAATTATCAAAATCTGACAATGGCTTTGCACCTGTGATCATTTTCATAAACGTTTCTTCACGAAGTTTGTCCATATCGGCACCTTTTTCTTCGAGTGTCTTTGTATTGCCAAAGAATGGTGAGTCTATTTCTGTCAATAACCCTTCATTACGTACTTTAACCAGAACATCATTCACCCCAAAGATACGTGACGTATAAGTTGCCCAGTCAGTAGATTTTGCTGCAGCTGGGTCTTTACTATAAGTTTGCAACGTTTTAATCAAACTACGCGTATCCGGATATTTGACATCATTTTCTGTTTTTTGACCATCTAAAACTGCTTTTGCATCTGATACGGTATCTAAAAGCTCTGTGGCTGGATTAATCTCAATATTAAAGGGACGAGTTGATCCATCAACTGCTGATGCATGATAGGCAGCTATCTCCGGATAGTCAGTTGCAGCTGTTGGCGAATTTCTCATGTCATCATAGATGAAATTAATGATTTTCATAGCTAATTCTGGTTTTTTGAACCCTTTACGTACCACAACAAAGTTACCTGTCGGATTGTTTAAGATGGTTTCGACTTTACCTTGTGCATTTTCGAGGGCATAGGCTTTAAAGCTAACGTCTTTATTTTTTTCTTTAGCTTGAAATAAGTTCCAATCTGGTATATGCCATGGTCCTGATATAATACCTGTTTCACCATTAACCATCATGGCTGAAATATCATCCCAAGTTCTAGTACCAAATTGTTTATCTAGAATACCTTCTTTATACCAACTGTTCAGTAGTGTCAGAGTATCTTTCGTTTCTTTGGTCACAGTCCCATTTATTATTTTGCCATCCGCACCTTTCAACCAAAACCCTGGATGGGAGCCTAGCGCATCACCGATACCCATCGCTGAATAACCTGACCCGCCATAGCTTCCTGAAACGACTGTGGGTGCTATCGCAATACCTGTATTTTTAGCAGTTCCTCCAGGATTTTTCTCAGCAAATGTTTTGGCTAAATCATGTAGTTCATCTATTGTAATCGCACCATTGCCATCAGCATCGAGCTTAATACCTAGTTTTTGGGTCCAATCATCACGAACCCAGAAGAGAGATGGTCCTAAGTCTCCTGCAGTCGCAGGTAGCCCCATCAGTTTTTTATCAAATGTACCATCCTCAATCGGCCGATTTTTATAAGACTCATAAGCCTCTTTGATTGCTTTGCTGCCTGTATCTTTATAGACAGCTGTCATATCTTCAATCAAATCATTATCATATAGTTCCTTCATCTCATCACGAGAGACAACCATCATGTCAGGTATATCTCCAGAAGCAATTGCGAGTGAAACTTGCCGTTTATAGTCATCACCATTAGCCTCAAATTTATCTTTTATTTTGATATTAAATTTTTTGTCTACTGCGCGCGTATAGGCATTTGAATTGTAAGTATCTCCTTTGGGGAGTTTAGGATCTACAGCTGTTTGCCGGCCTAAGGTAATAATTGTTTTACCATCTGTTGTTGTTTCCGCATTGTCATCTTTCTTACCACATGCTGCAAAAGCTAAAACTGCTGCACCCAACATGATTCCTGAAATCAGTTTTTTCTTAAAAGTTGCCATCTTGAATTTCTCCTTCTTCAAGTCAATTTAAAGCAATAGTTAACATTAATCGTTAGGTGTTTCGTAACACCTAACTTGAAAAAATAAAAGTGATATTAGAAAAGATTGAAGCGTCGACTTAATCAACCGCACTTACTTTTTTTCATAACTTAAATAAAGTAAGTGTTCCGTAACACCTAACCTAATAATAGCATACTCACTTTTGCATTGCAAGCGTTTTCAAATGATTTTAATTTTTTTATGAGTTGTTAAGTTAATCTTGTCTGTACTTAACCGTTTCCCTCTCTACCAGTTCTCCTTTAATCAAGACATTATTCTCTGATATAGCATCCTGATTCATCTGTTTGAACAACAGGGTAATCGCCATATCCGCTTTTAAACTTAAGTCTTGAAAAATCGTGGTTAGTTTCGGTGAGGCAACTTGACTGAGGATATTCCCATCAAATCCAACCACGGAAATATCCTCGGGAATTTTGATGCCTGCATGCTGGATACGAGAAAGCGCATAAGATGCCAGTAAATCAGAAGCAAAAAACAAAGCAGTCTTACCATCAAATCCCCGAGAAATAAAGGCATCCACCCATGCCTCAAATTCTGATATCACAACTGGTAGACCAAATATTGACTTATCTAAAGACAACTTATGCTGCTTCAGTGCATCTAAAACACCATCTCGCCGACTAGCATCAACACCTTGCCAAGTCTCTGAACCACCTCGGGATAAGAAGGCGATTTCCGTATGACCAGCAGTAATCAGAAAATCTGTCATTTTTTTGGCTTCAGCCCGATCATCCAGACCAACATTATAAATTTTTCCTTTAATATCAGAGGTTTGATCTTCAAATGCATCCAAAAAAACGGCAGGTGTTTTGAGATGTTTATGCCAAGCAACTAATTCATTTGGTTGTACACCAGATAAGATCACACCTTCCATCTGCCATGATTGCATCACTCTCAAACTCTCATCAAATGATTTAGAGCGATGATAAATCAGATAGTAACCTTGCTTACGGACATAATATTCAATCGCCTGTGTTAACTCACCAATATATGGGTTACTAAACTCCATTGCTTCCAGACCAAGGTCATCTTGAATTATAAAGCCTATAATCCTTGAGCCATTATTGGCTAAGATTCGACCAGCCATTTGCTCACTGTAGTTAAATTTTTCAAGTGCCACTTGTATCTGCTGAAATTTTTCTTTCGAGACTTTTCCAGTACGTCCATGAATAACATTTGATACTGTTGTCGGACTAGCACCCGTATATTTTGCAATTTCTTTAATTGATACCATATTTTTTCACCTAATCCTTGTCGAATGCACAAAAAATACCACTTTTAGTACAGGTCCTTTCTGTATTTTTTCAAAACCTTTTCTAATTTTACCATTTTGTTATAAGATTAATCAAGAGTAGACCCGTTTATCCTCGTACATTAGAGAACAAAAAAACCTGATTCTAAAAAAACCAGGTTCTATAGCTGTTTATCCCAAAAGATCTTTTAATTTAGCTTGGTACTTATCAAAATCAATCAATAAACCGGCGCCACCGTATTGATCCGTTGCATCAACCCAGTCACCATTTTCAGGTACAGTATGGCTTTCAATTCCCTTACTTGCATCAAACAACAAACGTGGGGCTTTGGTCAACATAAACGAATTTGTCAAGTCGGTCGAAGTCACACCTTTTATCGTTCCTAAGGCTGAACTTCCTGTAAACAGAGTTAAGGGATTTTTAACACCAGACATGATGGCCTTCATCACTTGTTGTTGGCGTTTGGTACGACCATAGTCACCCTCATCATCTTTACGGAATCTTGCATAGTTAAGTAAGGTACGACCATCCATCTTCTGTGGTCCCGTTTTAATCACCTGTACTGGGTCTTGATGAGCAGGCGTCCAATTCAAGTCATCTGGCACTTTAACTGAATTTACTTTTTGCTGATCAACTGTTGAAAATTGGGCATCTATTTTAAGGCCCATCGGGTAGAGAGAGTCAATGACTGTTGCAAAGCTGTTAAAGTTAACCAAAGCGTAATAAGTAATGTCAATGCCAAAGTTTTTATTCAAAACTTCACGCATATATTCAGCACCTTGATTATGGTCTTGTTCACCGATATTATAGGCGACATTGATCTTAGTATCTGCACCATATTGGCTAACACCTGGTTGATAGACGAGAGTATCCCGCATAAAACTTACCAGTTTAATTTTGTGATCTTTGCTATTAATCTGCATGACCATAATAGAGTCACTTCGCGCATCACCTGTATTTTGAAAATCTCGTTGGTCTGTCCCAAGGATTAAAATATTAATCGCGCCTGAAGCAGGTTTCTTACCAGAAAATTTTTCCGTTTTTAAGCCTTCTGGTGCTTTACTCTTGCCACGTTGATACCCATATATGAAAAATCCAATCATTAAAATCAGGACTAACAAAATAAAACGTCTTAGTTTTTTAAAAAAACCTACTTTTTTCCGCTTTTTCTTGTTTTTTTTATGATTGGGTTGATGCATACTAGGATTAGGTTGCCCACCATAGCCATCATAAGCTTGTTGCTGGTACATATCAGGACGATCTTGGCCTTGATGATCATATTGATTGAATTGGTCATATTGATTGTTCTGATTGAATTGACCACTATTATAGCGTTCATCTTGCTGTGGCGCTTGACTAGGCCGTATAAAATGCTGTCCAGTCAATCGATTATATTCTGCTAGCTCTGCATCATTTAGATATTTGAGATTCGCATGTAAATAGTCTATTCTTAATTTTACTCTTTGATCCATTCTCTTATTCTAACAGAATGCTTACAAAATGTAAAAAAAAAATCTGAACAAAGTCAGACTTTTCTTGCATAATCTTCTATTTTTGAGACAACTTCTAAAATATTGATACCAGTTGTATCTATTAGGATTGCATCGCTTGCTTGCTTTAAAGGACTAACTAATCGTGTTGTGTCTTTACGATCTCTCTCAGCAATCTCAAATTTCAACAAATCGTAATCTGTTTCTATACCTTTTTGTAAATTTTCTTTATAACGTCGTTGTGCACGTTCTTCAACTGATGCAACTAGAAAGATCTTCAGTTCGGCATCAGGTAATACAACAGTCCCAATATCTCGGCCATCCATCACAATGCCTCCATGACTTGCAATCTCGCGTTGCACATCAACCAAATAGTCACGAATTTCAGCTACAGCTGAAATTTTAGAGACAGCATTTGTGACATCGTTTTGTCGAATGGCATGTGTTACATCGACTTCACCAGTATAAACAAGCTGGCCTTCCGGTGAGTTCCCAAAGGAAATTGGATTCTCTTTTAATAACCCAATGATACTTGCACCATCAGTGTCATCAAACCCATTACAAAGTGCAATGTAGGTTGCAACACGATACATAGCACCCGTATCAAGGTAAATGATGTCAAAGTCCTTAGCAATTAGTTTAGCGACTGTTGATTTACCACTGGAAGCTGGTCCGTCAATGGCAATCCGTATATTTTTTATATTCATTTTAATTTAACTACATCCCCTGGGTTAGCGTACCAATTTGCCACAGTCATCCCGTTAGCTTTTGCAATTGCTTCAGCAGATGCACCTGTTCTGGCTGCAATAGCATACAAGCCTTCTCCTGCTAGGACTGTTGTCGTATCACCTGCAGGTGCAGCTGACGACGAACTTGCTGGTGGTGTTGCTTCTGAAGATGGTGCTTGCGCACTACTTGATGCTTCTGAAGACACTGATTTTGATACACTTGATTTACTGGTATAAAAGCTCGATGAGATTTTTGTGTTATCAACTAGACGATTGTTCCAAACAATAATCATGATAATACCACCAATAATTACAACTAAGAGAATCACTAGAAACGTCAAAAAATTTGTTGATGCCTGCTTCTTTTTATTTGAACGTTTCGGCGGCGTACCTTCTCGTGACTCTTGCATGGCGCCATATATTTCGTTATTCCATGGTTCTTTATTTTTGGCCATGATGCCCTTTCTTTGTTATACTAATACTATGATAATAGAAATCCTACCAGAACAGTGTATCGCCTGTGGTCTTTGCCATACCTACAATAAAGTCTTTGATTACGACATAGATGGCTTAGTTCGCTTTGAAAATGATGAGACAGTCCTTGAAATACCATCCGATCCAAGTCTTACTCAAGCAGCTAAGACCTGTCCAACCCATGCGATTAAAATAAAATCAGAGTTGACCTGACTAAGGGGCCGGCTCTTTTTTTATGGTGACAATGCTATCCATATACTAGCGATTAATGTTGTTTTTTATCTTTTAGATAACTATTAAAGTAATGATCCAATTGACCAATTAAAATTAACTCACCCTTAAAATTAGGATTGATAATTAAGGTATCAATAAAATATTTTTTAGGCCATTTTCTCATGTAAAAGATTCTACCTTTAGTTGTCCGATCATCATAAATAATAATGGCTCTTTTACTGACTGCTACTTTAGTGATACTTGATATCACAGTTTTACCTGCATAACCAGGTACTAAACCTCTAGAAAGTAGTAAATCCTCATCTTCAGAGATTTCAAAGTAACGCTGAAAGCCAAGCCAAACCAGCACAACAAAGACAATAAATAAGACAAAAGAAGAGGTAGAAATTTGGGTATTCTCATATAGTAATGTCAAGCTAATAAAAATGGGTGTTACTGAGAGACACCAGTAAATAATTGTAAAAGATAGCTCTGGTTGCCAATGATACCTATATTTTCCAAATATTTTAATCACGCTGCTTAATTCCTCGTCTCTATCTCGTACTATACCTTAATCTTATCATATTTTCCTAAATAAAACATAAATAACCCAATAAAAAAAATGGAATTATTTATCATTTTCCCATCAATTAATTTACTATTTAGCCATTCAATTTAGGACAGTCTACCAAAGTGATGCGTTAAACATATGCAAGCTTTATGTCGTAACCTTACCCTTTAACTCCGCTAAAAAGCGTTGTCCAAGATCTGATAGTAAGCCTTTCTTATGAGTAATGTAGCCAATTTCAATTGTTTCATCTATATCTAATAATACACTTACAATTTCATCCCCATTTAAATCACTATTCAAAACACCTGTTGAAATCGTATAACCATCAAGTCCAATAAGTAAGTTAAACAAAGTTGCTCTATCTGATACCACAATAGACTTATCATGTCTGGCAGTTGAGAGAATTTCTTCGGAAAAATAAAACGAGTTGCGTTCCCCTTGTTCATAGCTTAGGTAAGGAAATGCAGACATTTCTTCTATTTTAACAGATGCTCTATCGGCCAACGGATGCTGTTTTGAAATGAAAATATGGGGTGCTGTTTGAAATAATGGCGTAAATTCAAGGTTACTATCAATAAATAGTTTGGTTAACACATCACGATTAAAATCATTTAAATATAAAACACCAATCTCTGATCTGAAATCTCTAACATCTCCTATTACCTCATGCGTTCGCGTTTCACGTAAAATAAGCTCATAATTTCTCATGTCACTTTCATGTAAAATACTTGCAAAACTTTCAACCACAAAAGCATAATGCTGGGCAGATACCGCAAATAATTCTTTTTTCTCTCGATTAAATTTATAACGTTCTTCTAGTAATTCTGTTTGTTCAACGATTTGTCTCGCATAAGATAAAAATTCTGCACCATCTGAAGTCAGTGTAATGCCACGCGTTGACCTGGTAAAAATTTTAATATTCATCTCCTCTTCTAATTCTCTCACTGCATTAGATAGGGAAGGTTGCGTCACAAATAGGTGTTTAGAAGCCTCATTCATCGAGCCTGTTTCAACGATTTTAATGATATATTTTAATTGCTGGATTCTCATAGTGTTTTCTTATACCTTTCTTTCCATAATCAAACTAACTAGGTTAATTGGTTATAGTTATATTCTATAACAATTATTGAAAAAATACTAAGATTAGCGTATTCATGCGCTTTCGTAACCGTTTTCTGAAATCGCTTTTTTATGGTTGTTTTATTAAGGATAAAGGTGTAGAATAAGTAAGTAATAATTATTCTTACTATTTTATAAGGAGGAACTCAATTTGAGTATCGGAATCGTAATTGCGAGCCACGGCGAATTTGCCGAAGGAATCCATCAATCAGGCTCAATGATTTTCGGTGAGCAAGAAAAAGTCCAAACGGTCACTTTCATGCCTAGCGAAGGTCCAGATGATTTGCGCGCCAAAATCGACGCTGCAATCGCTACATTTGACGCTGATGATGAGATTTTGGTCCTTGCTGATTTATGGAGTGGCTCTCCATTTAACCAAGCAAGCGCTGTTTTAGGAGAAAATCCTGACAGAAACATCGCCATTATCACTGGTTTGAATTTACCTATGTTAATTCAAGCCTACACTGAACGGATGATGGATGCTGAAGCCGGCTTAGAAAAAGTCGTTTCAAACATCCTGAAAGAAGCAAAAGACGGCATTAGAATCTTGCCTGAAACGCTTCAACCAGAAGAACTAGCACCAGTAGCATCAGCAGCACCTGCTGCAGTTGCTGCTATCCCTGAAGGCACTGTTATCGGTGACGGCAAACTTAAAATTAATCTTGTCCGCATTGATACACGTTTGCTTCATGGTCAAGTTGCAACAGCTTGGACGCCTGACTCTAAAGCAGACCGCATCATCGTTGTATCTGATGCAGTTGCTAAAGATGAGATGCGTAAACAACTCATCGGTCAAGCTGCACCAAATGGTGTCAAAGCAAACGTTATTCCAATCGCTAAAATGATTGAAATTGCAAAAGACCCACGTTTTGGTAACACCCATGCATTTTTATTATTTGAAAATCCACAAGATGTGCTTGCCGTTGTTGAAGCTGGTGTTCCATTAGACACAGTTAACGTTGGGTCTATGGCGCACTCTACTGGTAAAGTAATGGTTAATAAAGTTTTATCTATGGATGAAAAAGATGTCGAAACTTTTGAAAAGCTTCGTGATCTTGGCGTTAAATTTGACGTCCGTAAAGTACCAAATGACTCAAAAGCTAATTTGTTCGATTTGATCAAAAAAGCTAACATTAAATAAATAGCAGTCGCTTTCCTATTTTATAGGCAAACGGTTAGCTAAATATCCTATCGAAAGGAACTATATATGTCAATTATATCTATTATTTTGGTTCTCATCATTGCTTTCTTTGCAGGTCTTGAAGGCATCTTGGACCAATTCCAATTTCACCAACCTATTATTTCTTGTACATTGATTGGTCTTGTGACTGGTCATTTGACAGCTGGTATTATTCTTGGTGGTACAATTCAAATGATGGCACTTGGTTGGGCAAACATCGGAGCTGCTGTTGCGCCTGATGCTGCACTTGCTGGTGTTGCTGCTGCGATTATTATGGTTCAGTCTGGTAACTTTGATACAAAAGGCATTACTGTTGCATTTTCAACAGCGATCCCACTTTCAGTTGCTGGTCTCTTCCTTACAATGATCGTTCGTACAATCTCTGTTGGTCTCGTTCATGGTGCCGATGCTGAAGCTGCTAAAGGTAACTTCGCTGGTCTTGAACGCTTCCACTTCATCGCCTTGTTCCTACAAGGTATTCGTATTGTCGTGCCTGCATTGGCTTTGATTTTAGTACCAACGCAATCAGTACAAGATGCGCTTAACGCAATGCCTGCCTGGTTAACGGATGGTATGGCTATCGGTGGTGGTATGGTTGTTGCCGTAGGGTATGCCCTCGTAATCAACATGATGGCATCACGTGAAGTTTGGCCTTTCTTTGCTATCGGTTTTGCACTTGCTGCAGTGACTAACTTGACACTTATCGCACTTGGTGCAATTGGACTTGCCCTTGCCCTCATTTACCTTAATCTTTCAAAAATGGGCGGTAATGGAAACGGATCTGGCGGAAATTCTGGCAGTACCGATCCTATTGGCGATATCTTAAACGAATACTAGAAAGGACGACAAGATTATTATGAGTGAAAAAATTAAACTTTCAAAAAATGACCGTTTAGCCGTTGCTTGGCGTTCTACTTTCCTTCAAGGTTCTTGGAACTACGAACGTATGCAAAACTTAGGTTGGGCATTCTCGTTAATCCCAGCAATTAAAAAACTTTACACTACAAAAGAAGACCGTGCTGCTGCGTTGACACGTCACATGGAATTCTTTAATACCCATCCTTACGTAGCAAGCCCGATTATCGGTGTAACACTTGCACTTGAAGAAGAACGTGCTAATGGTGCTGCTATCGATGACGTCGCAATTCAAGGCGTTAAAGTTGGTATGATGGGACCTCTTGCTGGTATCGGTGATCCAGTATTCTGGTTTACAGTTCGTCCTATCCTTGGTGCTATCGGGGCTTCACTTGCCTTGACTGGTAACATCGTAGGTCCAATCTTATTCTTTGTTCTTTGGAACGTGATTCGTTGGGCATTCATCTGGTATACACAAGAATTTGGTTACAAAGCTGGTTCTTCTATCACAGCTGACTTATCTGGTGGTGTACTACAAGATATTACTAAAGGTGCTTCTATCCTTGGTATGTTTATCCTAGCCGTTCTTGTTGAACGTTGGGTATCTATTAAGTTTGTCGTTGAAGTATCTAAAGTAAAATTATCTGAAGGTGCTTATATCGAGTGGGATAAACTTGCTAGTGGTTCTAAAGGTATACAAGAAGCCTTTGCAAAAGTAGGTTCAGGTCTTTCTCAAACACCTGAAAAAGTAACAACATTACAAAACAACTTAGATAGTTTGATTCCAGGTCTTTCTGGCTTGCTCTTAACTTTCCTTTGCATGTGGTTACTTAAGAAAAAAGTTTCTCCAATCATTATCATCCTTGGATTATTTATCTTTGGTGTTGTGATGCACGTCTTACACATTATGTAAGCCTTGCTATTCTAGAAAAGCTTGTCGTTTTGACAGGCTTTTTTCATGGAAAATTGGTATAATAAAGTCATGGTACAATCACTTAATACAAAAACGTCTACACCTTTTGCTGCCATTGCCTATGTTGGGCTTGGTAGTGTTTATGGTAAATTGCTGATCGGTGACAAAGCATTTGAATTTTTTAACGATGCAAATGTTGAGGATGCGATTCAAATTCCCTGGGACACCATCTATCATGTGGAGGGTGTCGTTTCTAGAAGCAACAAAATTGGTCGTCAGATTGTCGTCGTTCTAAACCGACAAGGTAATAGTAAGCGACAAAATCATCTGCGTTTCTCTTCCAAAGAATCTGGTAAGATTTTGAAATTGGTTCGTGAACATCTTGGCAATGATAAGGTTGTCAAGGCACCAACAATCATTAGGACACTCATTAATAAATTTACCCGCAGAAAAGGTTGATTATTCTGGGTAGCCTTGCTATAATTAAGCTATCGGATAAGTAAAACGACTCACTGTTTAGAGAGATTGCGGGTGTTGCAAGCAATTCTTTGAGTCGTTTGAAATTCTACCGTGTTGAAAATTCGTAAAATAAATGAGATACCGTCAGGTAAAGTAGGTGGAACCGTGCGTCATGCGCCCTACTACTACTTTGACGGTATTTTTTGGAGGAAAATATGTTAGATATCAAACAAATTCGCAATCACTTTGACACCATCGAAGCAAAGCTCAAAACACGTGGTGTAGCCCCTGAAAAACTGTATGAGCTCCGTGATTTTGATGCCAAAAGACGCGAGCTAATTATCGAGACTGAAGCACTTAAAAAAGAGCGTAATGAAGCTTCTGAGGCGATTGGCTTAGCTAAGCGACAAAAGGAAGATGCAAGTCAAGCGATAGCTAAGATGCAAGAAGTATCTAGCCAGATTAAAGCACTTGACTCAGAGCTTGCTGTCTTTGATGAAAAAGTCACTGCCATCATTGAACTTTTACCAAATATCCCTGCTGATGGTGTGCCTGTAGGTACTGATGAAGCTGATAATGTCGAAGTCAAACGTGTCGGAGATGTACTGAGTTTTGATTTCGAGCCACAAGCTCACTGGGATTTAGGCGAAAAGCTAGGTATCTTAGATTGGGAGCGTGGCGCTAAGGTCACTGGCTCAAGATTCTTGTTCTATAAAGGCTTAGGCGCACGCTTAGAACGTGCTCTTTATAACTTTATGCTAGATGAACATGCTAAAGAAGGCTACACTGAAATGATTACCCCTTATATGGTCAATCATGAGTCTATGTACGGAACTGGTCAGTATCCAAAATTCAAAGAAGATACCTTTGAGTTAGCTGATAGTGATTTCGTCTTGATTCCAACAGCTGAAGTCCCATTGACCAATTACTACCGTGATGAGATTATCGATGGTAATGACCTGCCGATTTACTTCACAGCCATGAGTCCGTCTTTCCGTTCAGAAGCTGGTTCTGCTGGTCGTGATACGCGTGGTCTCATCCGCCTTCATCAATTCCATAAAGTAGAGATGGTTAAATTTACTAAACCAGAAGACTCATACCAAGAACTGGATAAGATGGTTGCAGATGCTGGTAACATTCTCGAAAAACTAGGCTTAGCTTATCGTGTCCTGGCCTTATCAACTGGCGACATGGGTTTCTCAGCAGCTAAGACCTTTGATTTGGAAGTTTGGATTCCAGCTCAAAATACCTACCGTGAAATTTCTAGTTGTTCAAATACGGAAGACTTCCAAGCACGTCGTGCGCAAATCCGTTACCGTGATGCATCAGGTAAAACACAACTGCTTCATACCTTAAATGGGTCTGGACTAGCTGTTGGCCGGACAGTCGCTGCCATTCTTGAAAACTACCAAAATGCTGATGGCTCTGTTACAGTTCCTGAAGTACTTCGCCCTTACCTCGGTGGTATCAGTGTGATCAAATAATGGCTAATCCTTTTGAACATAATAGGCTCACTTTAACTTTTCCTGATCAATTAGGCCAGCTAGTCATTAGCGACTTGCTTGATATCCCCGATGATATCAGCACTGTTGCTCTCCTTTACTGTCAAGGTGCTTGCTTGGTAAAGTCAAAAAGTGAGGCTGACCGAGTTTTATCTTTTTCGTTACCTGATGATATTGATCCAGCTTATTTCACAGCATATCTGCTTGGTGAAATCTTACCTGCTAATCAAGGTAAAATCATCAAAGCTTACCTTGATCAGATTCTCCCCTTTCTAAATAGATTAGGCTATACCTTAACCAGTCCATCTGATAGCACCCAAAAAGCGACTAAACAAAAAGCGACTGCCAAAGCACAGCATCGCTTTTCAAAAACACTAGCAGATACACCCTTTTATGTCGATTATGATGGGGCAAAAGCTGAGATTTATTGGGTAAAACGCCAGGAATTGGTTATCAAAAAAGGTGCATCTCTCAAGCAAGAAACACCGCTAAATAAAGATGGGGCAGTCGGATTTTCTCAAAAATTTGCCTTGACTTTACGGCAAGAGCATGCAGATGCGATAGGATCTGATTTCAAGACGACTGCTGATATTCAACTCAAATCAGTTAATGAAGTCGGTCATCTTTTGTTTTTTGCGGGTACGAACGCTTGGCTTATTTTAAAGGATAAAACTGGTAAAACTTTAGATAGTCATACCATCGCTAATTGATAAAAGCCACAATTCAATGAATTGTGGCTTTTATTTTTTCAAAACTTAGACGACAGCTGTTTTTCCATCCGATAATCGGTTAGCATGAAATCACCAAACGGGGTATCAATTTCTGCTATACTCTCAAATCCCATATGCTTATAAACAGAGATTGCACGTGCATTAAATCGGTTCACATTCAGCATTAGTTTATCTTTATGGTTATCAAGCGCTGTATGTTCTAACCAGTCCAACATGCTTCGGGATAGGCCTTTTCCCCGCACGCTATTTAGCAAATAGAGTTTACTAATATACATGTGATCTGCTTTTAGGTCATAGGCTAAGTAACCGACGATTTCTTCTTCAGCTTCAACGAAATAATAGACTACTCCAGCATCTATTTCTGATTTTATTTTCTCAGGAGACTGATAGTTGTCTAGCATATAGGCAACATGGGCTTCACCAAGTAGTGTTGTAAATACTTCTGGCCAAATAATTTTGATCAATTCATATAAGTGATCAATTTCTTGGCTAGTTTTAATTGCTTTAACTGTTATTGCTGTCACAAATACCCCTTTATTTCCTGTTATAAATAGCTAGTCCGGTCAAGATAGCTGATGTGATAAAAAAATAACTCGAAGTATTGATCATTTTCAATAGTTTGAGTATATTTTTAATGTTATGAATATTTTTTATCATGCTTAGACTTTTAAGAAACGTCTCATCGAAATAATTGATCCGATAGAACCGATGACCATGCCAACCAATACCATCAGTAAGATAAGTTGTGGCACAAACGTACTAGGATTTAGCAAGTATAGATCTTGTTGTGCAAGCGATTTCTGTAAGCCGACATAACCAATTCGATAGAAAAATCCGATGAGTAAGCTTGGTAAAATCGCACCAAGTACCCCTACCCATGCGCCTTCAAGGAAGAAAGGCCAGCGAATATAGCCATTTTTAGCACCAACAAGTCGCATGATTTGAATTTCTCGTTGACGCGATAAAATGGTCATCCGAATCGTGTTTGAAATCAAGAAGATGGCAACAACTAGTAATAGTCCAGCAGCTGCAAGACCCCAAGTTCTGATCACTTTAGATAAGCCAAAAATTCTCTTTGTATTAGCGCCACCGTAATCTGCGCGCTCTACACCATCAAGTTTACCGATATTCGCAGCAACCTTTGTCACGTTTACTGGTTTATCAGCTTCCACAATGTAAACATCATAAAGTGGATTACTATCTCCTTTGAACATGTTCCAAGTATTGCCAAGTGATTTAGTTAATTTTTCTAGTTCATTTTCTTTACTAGAATAGGTCACTTTTGAGACATGTGGTACTGCCTTAATTGCTTTTTCTATTTTGTGGTAGTCAGGATTTGCCACTTTCTTTGATTGATCGTTTGCATCCACAATTTCTTTGCTGTCATCATGTACACCGAGCTTCAAAAAGGTTGAAACACGGACATTATTATCTAAATCCGATGCCAACTTTGTCGTATTTAAGATGACTGCTAAGAAAACACCTACTAATACAAGGGTAATGGTAACGGATGAAACTGCGGCGATGGTCATCCAACCATTTCTTCGAAGGTTTTTTATTGATTGCCATAAGTGTTTAAAGAATGTTCTAATCATCGTAGCCGTATTCTCCTTCTATTTGATCTCGGACAATACGACCATTTTCGATCGCAATAACACGATGACGTAATGTATTCACAATCTGTGAGTTATGTGTGGCCATCAAAATGGTTGTCCCCTGGATGTTTATTTTTTCTAGTAAATTCATGATTTCCCAAGAATTTTCTGGGTCCAAGTTCCCTGTTGGTTCATCAGCAATCAGTACTTTTGGTGAATTCGCTATCGAGCGTGCGATGGCAACACGTTGTTGCTCCCCACCAGAAAGCTCATTTGGAAAAGATCTAACTTTATGCTTTAAGCCAACTAAGTCTAATACTTCCATCACGCGCTTTTTAATTTCACGTGGGCGTTTGCCAATTACTTCCATGGCATAGGCGATATTTTCATAGACTGTCTTGTGCTGTAATAACTTATAATCTTGGAAAACAACACCAATCGAGCGACGTAACATGGGCACATCGCGCTTCTTGATTTTACCGAGATTATAGCCTGCAACAACACCGTCACCTTTATCCAATTTTGCTTCTCGATAAAGCAAGCGAATAAAGGTTGATTTCCCTGCACCAGAAGGTCCTACAACATAGGCAAACTCCCCAGCTTCAATATCGACAGATATATTACGTAGGGCAGTCGTGCCATTATTATATTTTTTTGTTGCATTACTTAGTTTAATAATACTACTCATTTTTATATTCTTTCTGTTTTTTTTATTATTAATATCATTATAACAAAAAATAACTGGTTTTTTATTACAGGCTTACAACATCTTCCATTTCAAATAAGCATCAATGAACCCATCTAGGTCACCATCCATAACATTGTCGATTTGGCTGGTTTCATAATTTGAGCGTGTATCCTTGACGAGTTGATAAGGCATAAAGACATAAGAACGGATTTGTGACCCCCAGGAAATATCAGCTTGGTCTCCTTTTAGTTCATTTACTTCTGCTTGCTTTTTATCAACCTCTAGCTGATATAGTTTTGATTTTAGCATCTTCATCGCTAAATCTTTATTCCCATACTGGGTTCTATCCATAGTAGATGAGACAACAATCCCTGTCGGTGTATGCGTTAATCTGACACCTGTCGATACTTTATTGACATTCTGTCCACCAGCGCCACCAGAGCGGAAGGTGTCCATTTTTACGTCAGCATCCTTGACATCTACTTCAATCGAATCATCTAGTTCAGGCATCACATCCACTGATGTAAACGAGGTATGTCTACGATTTTGAGAGTCAAAAGGCGAGACACGTACCAGGCGATGCACCCCTTTTTCAGACCGTAAAAAGCCATAGGCGTTATTACCCGTAAATTTGAGTGTTGCAGACTTAAGTCCAGCGACATCACCATCTTGGTAATCCACGACTTCAACTTTAAAGTTATGCGCATTTCCCCAACGCTCATACATCCGCATTAGCATGCTTCCCCAGTCTTGCGACTCAGTACCACCTGAACCCGGATGAATCTCTAAAAGGGCATTAAAATGGTCATATGGCTGGTTAAGGAGCATCTCAAGTTCATAAGCTTGCATCTTAGCACTTAGTTTGCCAAGTTCCTGACTCAATTCCTCACGCATGTCAACGTCATCTTCTTCTTCAATCATTTCAAGCATGACTTCTTGGTCATCTAACATGGCTTGCATGTCCATGAACGTTTCATATTTTGCCTTCAACTGATTAGATTGCTCAACTATTTTTTGGGCGGCGATATTATCATCCCAAAAACTAGGTGCAGACATATCATGATCAAGTAGGGCAATTTCTTCTTCTAGGCGATCCAGATCCAGATTATCACGAAATGATGCCATTTTTTCTGTATTTTGCGCAATTTGATTGCGAATTTCACTAATTTCCATATTACTTAATTTTACCACGTTCTCTGTTTTTTTTCAAAGGGCGATTATGTTGACTTGTACGCTTGAGCTTGTCAAGTGCCCACTGGGCAGCCTCTTGATGTACTGCATTTTGGGGATTTGCTGCAATCTCTTCCAATAAGGGAATCGCTGTCTTATCATTAAGATTTGCCAGCACAAAGATTGCATTGCGCTGTAAGACATTTTTACCGCGCCATGAGCCTGCAATCTCACCAAATTTTTCTTTAAATTCTTTATTAGTCAACTTGATAAAAGGCTGTAATTCTGGATAGGAAAGCTCAGGGTCGATAGACGTCTGTGGTTCACTGTTTATGCCTTTGTTATAAGGACAAACAATCTGACAAATATCACAACCATAGAGGACAGACTTGGTTTTAATCCGAAACTCTTCATCGATATACCCTGTTTTTTGCGTCTGAAAGCTTAAGCACCGCTTGGCATTCATGGTCGTATCGCCATTTAAAGCATCTGTCGGACAAAACGTGACACAGCGCTCGCAATCACCACACCCGTAGTCAACTGGACTATCTGGTTCAATATCAAGATTTGTAATCAGCTCACCTAGAAACATATAGGAGCCAAATTCTTTAGAAATCACTAAACCACTTTTACCGATAAAGCCGATACCTGCACGCCTTGCGACAGCCGTATCTACCAAAGCACCTGTATCAACCATGGCTTTATGGTCAAATTCATCTGTTAATTCTGAAATACGTTGGGCAAGTAGGGACATCTTCCCTGCTAAGATGTCATGATAATCTATTCCCCAACTGGATGGTGAAAACTTGCCCCGCTTGTAAGCAGATTTTTCTGGCATTTGAGGTAATTTATTTGGGTAGGCGACCGCGATTGCGATAATCGTTTTGGCATTGGCAAGTAGCAATTTCGGATCAACGCGTTCCTCAATATTCTTATGTTCAAAGCCTGAGTTTGTCCCAGCCTCTTGTGCACGCGTCAGTGTTTTTTTTAAGTAATCAAAGTTATCAGCTGTCGTGAAGCCAATTTTAGAGATCCCTATTTCTTTTGCTATCGCAATAATTTGTTGTTTTAAGTCAGTCATCTTATTCTGTTCTCTTTATGATTGTTTAGTGCTATTCTTTTTTGCCAAGTCCTTCATACGATCAAAAAAATCAAGTATCGTTTTGACGACTTGTCTCCTTTTTATATTATACCTTATTCCCTTACTATTTTTTTATAGTTTAAATCAGTAAAAAAGCAATTTCCCTATTTGATGTGCACCCCAGAATATAGACTTTCCAAAAAGGAAGGTCTTTTCTAATGGCGAAATATTCATTTGATTTAAAACTAAAAGCAGTTATAGACTATGAACAAGGATTAGGTAGCTATCAATTTATAGCTGATAAATACCATGTTAAGACGTCAGGTCGAATCAAGGACTGGGTTCATATCTATCAAACTTTTGGTAGTAGAGGTCTTCAGCGTAAACGTCAAAATACAGTTTATGACACACAATTTAAGCTCAATGCGGTAAACTTATACTTAACAAGTGAAAAATCTTATCGAGAAATAGGTGATCAATTAGGCATGACTAATAATGTCTTACTCACGCGTTGGGTACTTGATTACCGTGAGAAGGGTGAGTTTGCCTTTTCTAATTCTCGTGGGAGACCTAGAAAAGAGCCTGACATGTCAAAACAAAAGTCTTCAAAGCAACCGTCTGATTTGAGTGAGACTGAACAAAAACTCGCTCAGCTTCAAAATGAGAACCTCAAACTAAGAATTGAGAATGAATATTTAAAAGGGCTGAGGAGGCTGAGAATGGAACGACAAGCGAAGGAAAATCCAAGCTTGTTCAGACCCTCCAAGGAGAATTTAAGTTCCCACTCAAAAAAATCTTAAGTATAACAGGACTACCAAAAGCAACTTATTACTATTGGGTCAAACGTTTTAAACGTGCTAACAAAGATGACGCAATTGAGAAAAAAATGCGTGAAATACGTGCAGAACATCCAAATGCAGGTTACCGCCCCATGGTAGAACTCCTCAAACAAAAAGGCATCCATGCTAATCACAAGAGAGTACAGCGATTGATGAAAAAACTTGGGCTTTGTGTAACTTCATACTGGCGGAAATCACGCAAGTATAACTCCTACAAAGGATCAGTTGGTCAAGTAGCTAAAAACAAGCTTCATCGACGTTTTAACACGTCTGTGCCACATCAAAAATTAACAACAGATACGACAGAGTTCAAATATTATGACCAAGGTGTACAAAAGAAAGCATATCTCAATCCTTATCTTGACTTGTTTAACAATGAGATTATCAGCTTTGAAATTTCTAAACGCCCAACTTATGAAGCCATCTCTATTGCTCTCAAACAGGCAATTGTAATAACTTCTGATTGCCTTTATCGCCGTACTTTTCACTCCGACCAAGGTTGGGCTTATCAGATGCACCAATACACGGATAAACTTAAAACACATCGTATTTTTCAATCCATGAGTCGCAAAGGGAACTGTCATGATAATTCAGTTATGGAGAACTTTTTCGGACTGCTCAAACAAGAAGTTTATTATGGTCGGGTCTTTCAATCGTTTGAAGCACTTGAACGGACAATAATCGATTGGATTCATTATTACAACACAAAACGAATTAAGAAGAAATTGAACTGGATGTCGCCAACCCAATATCGGATGGCATTATCAAGATAACAAAAAAAATCAAGCAGTAAATACTTGATTTCAAAAGTTTATATTTTAGGGTGCACATCAAATTTGGAAAAAGCCTTTTTCTATTATTCACGCGTCGCCTACTTATTTAGGGTCATTTCAGACAACTCTGATTTTATCATGTCAATAGCCGCATTTGCTTGCAGTAGTGCTGCTGCTGTATAGCTTCCCTCTAAAATTGGCACCAGCATCATCTCAACCTGTTTATCACTCGTTTCAATGGCAATTTCAAGATTCATCTTTGCACTGCCAAGATCGAAAAATGCTAGTAACTTATTTTTGGGATTTTGTGAAATAGCAGCAGCAACTTGTTCAAAACTGGTACCAATACCACCGTCTTCAGTCCCACCTACATAAGTTATTGCAACGTCTTTAGCCACCTCTCTAATTAAGGCAACGATACCTTTTGCGATATCTTTTTGATGCGACACAATAACAATCCCATAATCAGTCAATCTCAGCACCTCCAGATTCAAGCATGGCTTTAAAGAACAAGCCAGATGAGTAGGCCCCCGGATCAATATGCCCAATAGAGCGATCACCCAAGTAAGACGCACGGCCTTTACTAGCTTTAAGGTCTTTGGTTGCGTCTACAAATGTGTCAATTGTTTGGTCAGTTAGGCGCTCACCAGTTGATAGGCTTTTGATGACAGGCGCCCACACATCAATCAATGTTTTTTCACCAATATCAGAGTTTCCCCTTTTTTTAATGTCATTTAAACCACTGTCCAATGCATTATCTATAGATTGGCCTGCACTTAGTCCTTTAGCAATTCCGGTAAAGGCTGACCAATACAAGGGGCCACTTGCACCCCCCACTTTTGTTAGCAACTGCATGCCCGATACCTTAAAGACTTCTGAGGCATCTAGCATCTCTTTACTGGCAAGTGTTTCGATGACCGCCGTCATGCCCCGTGCCATATTTGCACCGTGATCTCCATCTCCAATCGGTGTGTCTAGGGTATTCAGATAGGCACTATTTGCTTGGATTTTTTCATTGAAGTTTATCAACCAGCTGATGGCTACATTTTTTTCTATCATGTGCATCCCTCCATTATCCCCAGGCACTTGTGCTAACAGGTGCAGTTAGTGCTGTCAAATAAATTGGCTTGTCCAATTTGAGTAGGGTCAAAGATAAGCCTGCCATATCGATAGATGTCATAAAATTACCTACTTTAACAAAGTCAGCAGTGAGCTGTTTTTCAGTCAATAAGGTATGGACGTCATTTGTAAAGATGAATTGCTCCATGAGGGGTGTAGCACCCATGCCATTCACTAAAATAGCATAGGCACCTGTATAATCACCAAATGAGTCAACTAATTTACTTGTCAATTCATCAGCAAGTGCTCTTGAATTGGTCAATTTTTCTCTACGATAGCCTGGCTCACCATGAATACCCACACCAAATTCTATCTCATCATCTGGTAACTCAAATCCTGGTTGCCCAACAGCTGGCACAGTGGCCGCATGCAAGGCGACACCAATGGTATGGATACTTGGCACTAAGGTATCAGCAAGTTGCTTAATTTCTGTTAGTGTCTTACCTTGTTTTGCTGCATAACCCAAAATCTTATGGACAAGTATGGTGCCGGCAACACCACGTCTACCTTGTGTGTAGGTACTATTCTTAACAGAAATATCGTCATCAACGATGACATAGTCAACTTGAATACCTGTTTCACTGGCTAACTCTTTAGCAATTTCAAAGTTCATGACATCACCAGAATAATTTTTAATGACCATGAAGACGCCTTGACCTTCATCTGACGCTTCAATCGCAGCTAGTATTTGATCTGGCGTCGGAGAGGTAAAGACTTCTCCACATACAGCAGCTGATAACATGCCATCACCTACAAAGCCCGCATGGGTCGGTTCATGACCACTGCCACCACCAGAAATAATCCCGACTTTTCCTGTTTTTGCCGTATTTCTTGCAATCACCGCTGTATCTGAAATTCGGTGTACCAAATGCGCATTGGCAAATACAAACCCATTGAGCATTTCATCTACAATCTGTTGTGTGTCATTAATTATTTTCTTCATCTTAATTTCCTCTCCTTCTCTTAATCACCCTCATTCTAACATAGTACTAGCGCATTTATAATGGACAATTTAAGCAGTTTGTCCTTGTTGTTTAAGTATTTAGCCATTTATTAGCATAAGGCCTTTTACAACTTTAAATTATGTCGTAATTTGTTTATAATAAGGAATGAGGTGAGTTAACATGGGAAGTTCTTTAATCACTAAAAAGAGAATTGCCAAATCATTAAAACAATTGATGAAGCAAAAGGAATTCGAACATATTTCCATTACAGAAATCATGAAATACGCTCAAATGAGACGGCAATCGTTTTACACCTACTTTATCGACAATGATGACTTGCTTGAATGGATTTTCGAAACGGAATTGAAAGAACAAGTATCCGATAATTTAGCCTACATCTCATCAGAACAGCTAATTGAACAGTTATGCTTTTTCTTTTCTGATAATCACTATTTTTATAAAAAACTTTTTGCCTTAGATAGGCAAAATAGATTTAGACAGTACTTTGATAGCTACTGTGAAACAGTGATTGACAAATATCTAACGGACCACGCAAACTTCGAAATAGACGATACCAAAAGAGAGATTTTCAAACGCTACCATGCCACAGCTATATCTGGCATTTTTCACCAAATATTAAGAGAGAAAACAACAGATAGGACAGCGTTAAAAGTGCTTGCTAAAACAGTAACGACATGCTTAGCTGGAAGCTTATTTGCTATAAAAAAATAACCTGTTGATTCGGTCACTTAGTGTGACTAATTCTCAGGTTATTTTTTATACTGATTACCATGCCTTGGCCTCTGTTTCTGCCATCAAATAGGTTAACCAGAATGCTTGTTTCACTGGACACATCGTGAGTGAGATACCTGCCATGTCTAAACTTGTCATGAATTTTTTAGACTTGACAAATTTTACGTCAATATCGGCTAGCTCTAACAATCTCATCACAGCATTTGTAAATATAAATTGATCTTGCTCAGATAAGCCTCCTAAATTATTGATCAGCACGATATAGGCATCATCTGCTTGCCACTGACACCTAATTTTCAATTTATTAATTAATTCATTTGCTAAATATTCTAAAGAGACAAAAGTTTCTTTTCGATAACCCGATTCGCCATGAATACCGATGCCCAATGACACCTGATCCTCTTCTAACGCAAATAAGGGCTTTTTTTGACCAGGTAATGTCACGGTTGATCTTGCTGCACCTATCGTATGAATGGCGACACTCAACTCTAACCCAATTTGCTCAATTTCATCGATAGATTTACCACAACGTGACGCCTCACCTAAGATTTTATGTAGTAATATTGTGCCAGCAACACCGCGATGTCTCACCATATAACGATTCGCCACATCAACTGAAATATCATCATGGGAAATCACATAACGCACATCAATACCTGATTTTTTAGCCTGCCAAATCGCCTCAGAAAATGCAGCAAGATCAGCTTCAAAATTTTTGATAATGATAAAAATACCATTACTATGATTCACAAGGGATATCGCTTGTAAAATATCTGCTGCCTTTGGAGGCACAAATAATTCGCCACAGAGCGCGCCTGTTAGCATACCTTCACCAACATAACCAAAATGTGCTGGTTCATGACCACTACCGCCACCCGATATAATCGGGACTAGCATGGTCTCTTGCTTCCTTTGTAAAACAAGGCCATTATCGGGAATAACTTCAAGGTCTGGATTAGTGATGGCTAATCCTTTTAACATGTTTTTTATTGACTCAGATTTAAGCACCATTATCCCGCCTCCCCCAAAAACTGTTGATATACACATCTATTATTTTACTACATCATACAAGGAAATGCGACCTAAACATAAAGCTTAATTTCTTATAAAATCAGATAGTAGGTGAGTCACGTGCTCATTTTTAATGCAATCGCAATAGTTGACTGTCCTTCATCCCTAGACTAGTTAACTTAACGCCCTATCTGTCCTGATTAGCCTAAAGAGAGTCAAGCACATCTTTAGTATGTTCGTATAATCATTTAAAGATGCTATTTTTATATGCAAACAAAAGTGTTTACATTGTAAACACTTTAATATAAAATAGCAACAAAGGAGAGAAATATGAAAAAAGACTTAGGCAAAAAAGTAACCTATCTTAACGATTTATTAATTGCTGATCAACATAAATGGGGACAAACGATTGGGATTAGTAGTAAAGACTACAATATTTTTTTAACAATTGAAGAAAATCCCGGATGTACACAACTTTTTTTAGCAAAAAAAAGACGTGTTGAGCGAAGCTTATTGACTAGAATTATCAATAAGTATAGCAAAATGGGGTATATCGAAAGACAGGAGAATGCGCACAATAAAAGTGCCTACTCACTCTATTTAACAGATCAAGGTCAACTGATTACGCAAAAGATTAGACAACGCATCACTGAGTTAAATCACAGTCTATTTGAAGCCTATACTGAAACCCAATACAAAACACTACTTGACTTATTAGATATTGCGATAAAACGACAAATTGCAAGTCCAAGTTAGCCACCCAGATAAACCTGTATCGGCGTGCTGTAATTAAACATTTTTCTTGGATAGTTATTCATCCAAATTTCAATTTGAGCGACCTCTTTCGTGGTCGTTTTTATTGTGCCTTTAGGCAAAAATCTACGAATCATGCGATTGTGATTCTCGTTAGTTCCTCTTTCCCAACTAGAATAGGCATGAGCATAGTAAATATCACAATTAACTGCCTCAGATAAACGAGCAAATTCAGTACCATTATCAGCTGTAATGGACTTAAATTGAAAATTTTGAGTTAATGCCTTAAGCTCAGAATTAACTGCCTCAGAAGATTTATCAGCGATTATTCTGATAATCTCCAAACGACTT
>artificially_reared_1__coassemble_174_pt1 | contig 72545 bp, 69 predicted proteins | sample artificially_reared_1__metabat2_low_PE_008 | metagenome-assembled genome bin artificially_reared_1
TTACTTTAGCAAATAAAGAAGGTAAAATGACAAGTGCAGGAACGGCAACTGCTGGTGATAACGAAAGCACATTTACATATGGCGGTTCATCTACAACGACTACTATGACACAACTTAAATATAATTTAGGATTGACGTTCAAATCTGTTGGCTGGTAATATGATTTTGTAGGTGCTTTGTCAAATCGTTTCGGAAACAGTCACAAGCGATAAGCAAGTACGTCGGTGCTTGTTTTTATTGTTAAGACCTTCTAAAAATGTGTTGACAATAGAGAATCATTTTTTGTAAGTGAGCGTGATTTAGGATATGATTAACCATGTTTCTTATTCTCTTTTGTGTTCAAGCATCTGATAATTAGATGATTTTAATAATGAATTACTATTCATATTATTGATAGTACAGTAAAAAAACGTCATTAATTAATCTTCATAGTCACTAAGCACCGTTTTTACAAATCATCTATGCTTTGATATAATGATTACAAGATAGCATTCATATAGAAAAGGAGTCTTCACATGAAAATAAAGAAAGCTTCGATATTTGTCATCGTATTCCTTATTTCATTTTTTATAGTCTGCCAATCGAGTTTAGTAAAAGCTGAGATACAAACCTCTATCCCAGTCAACGGGACACTTTACCCAGTATCTAATACATTCACACCATCTAAACCAGTCAGTCCTTCAAATCCTGTCGCCCCTATCAAAACAGAAGCGAAGCCTTCTGGATTTTTGGGTAAGTTTGGAGATTCTGGTTCAGGGTTGATAAGTCTTGGGGGACTAATGCTCGTACTTGCTGCAATTGGGGTAGCTATTGAGCGTCGAATTTGACAGATTACTAAATATAGATTTTATCATGTTAACTAAGTATAATTTCACCTCGTTAATGGGTGAAATTTTTTTGTTGACCTAAAACGACTTAAAAGGCCGATAGGTATCTTTCTTTGCTTCATATTCTCTCATATAGACAATTTTGTTGTGTTTTACCCTAAATACTGTTGTACCAGAAAAAGAGCGATGTTCCCCTTTATATCGGTAAGTAAAATCCCACTCAAAAATAGACGTCATTGCGTGTGCGTCAAAATAATGCTGATCTATACGCCAATCAATTACCTGATTATCTTTGTTATGGTGCCAATGCGCAAACCATTGTTTAGCTTCATTTTTTCCATAATAACTCGCGCCAAAGCATTCAATGATTGTCACATTCTCATCTAGACTGGATAGAAAAGCATCAATATCCTGACTTACCCAACTTCTTGTATATGCTTGAAATAATGCCAGATGCTTTTCCACTTGTTGTTGTGTCATTTATTTGTCCTCTTTTTCTGTATGCTAATAGGTTAAGTGTACCACGTCTAATAAGCGCATGCAGTTAATCAGACATACACCCTATTAACGCTAGAAAATGTAAAAGGGAGTGATTGGCTCATCAGCATGATTTCTGGACATCCGTGACATAAACGTCCAAAATTGCGAGTCATATTAGTTGTATTTACCTTCTGAAGTGAGTATGATTTAGTTGTACAAAACAAAATATAAGGAGATATAACCATGCAAAAAATATATACAACAAAAATGATCAACACAGGTGGCCGCTCAGGAGAAGTGCATAGCCCAGATAATAGCTTTGAACTTAAAATTGCTGCACCAGGGTCACATGTTGCAGACACAACGAATCCTGAACAACTCTTTGCAGCAGGCTACAGTGCTTGTTTCAACAGTGCGCTTGATCTGGTAAAAGAAGGCAAAGGCATTAAAGCTGCTTCAACGATTAGTGCGCAAGTTTCTCTTTACGCTGAAACACCGACAAGCTATGTAATTGGTGTTGTACTAGAGGGTCATATCGAAGGCCTCTCACTTGAGGAAACACAAGAACTCCTTGATATTGCGCATACAGTTTGCCCATATTCTAAGGCAACTGCTGGCAATATAGATGTTGTCATTAAGGCTGTCTAAGCTAAAAAGATCAGGTATCACGAAGGAGGCACGGATGAGCTTTTATGACTTTACTGCGATAAAAATGAGCGGTCAAGAAGTTGATATGCAGGACTACAAAGGCAAGGTTGTCATTGTCGTCAATACTGCCAGTAAATGTGGATTGACCCCTCAGTTTGCAGGACTAGAAGCACTGTATACAACCTACAAAGATCAAGGCCTTGAAATTTTAGGCTTTCCAACCAATCAATTTGGCCATGGTGATGCTGCGGAAAATGAGTCGATTGAATCATTTTGCCAGTTAAACTATGGGGTTACCTTTACCATGTTTCAAAAGATTAAAGTAAATGGTGGTGATACCCATCCTCTCTTTAAGTTTCTTAAGCATGAAGCCAAAGGGACGATGGGCAGTGGTATCAAATGGAATTTCACCAAATTCTTGATTGACCGTGATGGTCAAGTAATCGATCGGTTTGCACCTACGACTGATCCAAAAGAGATGACTGAAGCCATTAAAAATCTGCTATAACTGGTTAATAGGATATCTTGAATCAAACATAAGATAAAAAGATCGAGGATTAAGTTTCTCGATTTTTCTTTATCCCTAAATAGATAGATTATCACGATTTATGACCATCTTTAAGCGATGTCACCAGAAAAACTGAATGTTGGGTTAAATGCTCAAAATAGGAAACCTCCGCTATGAATTTTGTGGCTGAATGTGTTAGAATATGATTAAAAGTTATGAAAAGTCATAGGCTTTTCACACCTTTTTTCATGAATAACTTACTAAAGGATAGGCTGGCTTAACCTATCTAAGATTTAGGGCATGCGTCAACTTGATTTATCTTTTGCCTTGAGGTCATATCCTAGCCAACTAAAATACGAAAATAAGGAAGTTTAAAAAATGTCTGAACCAATAAAATTATTTCAATATAATACCCTATCAGCACTCATGAGCGGTCTTTTTGAAGGCAGTATGACGATTGGTGAGTTACTCGAACAAGGTGACTTAGGGATTGGGACACTAGATGCAATCGATGGGGAATTGATTGTGCTTGATGGGAAAGCCTATCAGGCGCGTGGTGATAAGACGATCACAGAAGTAGGGCCTGATGTTAAAGTACCTTATGCAGCTGTTGTTTTTCATCAGGCTGAAGTCATCTTTAAACAACGCTTTAAAGCGTCTAATGATGAACTTCATACACGGATAGAAACTTATTACGATGGTGCCAACCTCTTTCGGTCGATCAAGATTCATGGGACCTTTGCTAAAATGCATGTCAGAATGATTCCTAAAGCCAAAGCAGGGGCAAGATTTGCTGATATCGCGAATAACCAACCTGAATATACAGAAGATAATGTCACAGGTACCATCGTAGGTATCTGGACACCTGAGATGTTTCATGGTGTGAGTGTTGCAGGTTACCATCTACATTTTATTACAGATGATCATACCTTTGGTGGCCACGTTCTTGACTATGTGATTACAGAAGGTGTGGTTGAAGTAGGTGCTGTTGATCAATTAGACCAACGCTTTCCCGTACAAGACCGGAAATACCTATTTGCTAAATTAAACCTAGACGAATTAAAAGAGGATATTAAGAAAAGTGAATAATGCAAGTATAGATTGGATTCATTCGCGCCTGAAATTTGGTATTAAACCCGGTTTATCACGCATCATATACCTGCTTGATCAACTAGATAATCCTCAGAATAAGCTAAAGACAGTACATATCGCTGGGACAAATGGCAAGGGATCAACGGTCACTTTTTTGGCTAACATCTTACAACAATATGGTCTAAAAGTCGGGACTTTCACCTCACCTTATATCGAGATTTTTAATGAACGGATTGCCATTAATGGGCGTTTTATTTCAGATCAAGAACTAGATGATGTTGTCGCACGTATCAAACCCATCGTCCTGAAAATGGATGAGGATGAAGCACTTGTTAATATCACTGAGTTTGAAATTTTGACCGCGATCGGTTTCTATTATTTTCATATACAGGCTGTTGACATCGCCCTGATAGAGGTTGGCTTAGGTGGCTTATATGACTCAACCAATGTCATCACACCTTTGGTATCAGCTATTACGACGATTGGCTTAGATCATCAAGAGATTTTAGGTGATACGGTGGCTAAGATTGCCAAAGAAAAAGCAGGGATTATTAAACCTGCTGTTCCAGTTGTTGTAGGTGCTAGCGTTGGCATACCTGAGGCTGCTTTTGAGGTCATATCTGCCGTTGCAACTAGTCAAGATGCACCGCTTTATCGGCCTGATTTAGACACTCAGTTTGACTTGACGCTGCATGGCAAGTATCAACAAGAAAATGCGGCACTAGCTGTTAAACTGTTTGAGGTACTTGCTTCGAAAATAGGTGTAACACCAAATGCTGATAAAATCGCCACAGGCTTAAAACAAGCCTTTTGGCCAGCAAGAATGGAAGATCTGGGTGGCTTTATTTTAGATGGCGCCCATAACATCCCTGCCATTAAGCGCTTAGTAGCTGAATTTTCTGGCAAGCAAGACGTCAATATTTTATTCTCAGCCCTGCAACGCAAGGATTTTCATGAGATGATTGGCCTATTAAAAACGATCCCAAATGTAAGCATCACCTTAACCACTTTTGACTATCCCAATACCATCGTAGCTAGTGATGTTGCCGATATTTCAGATGTTGCCTGGTTGGACAATTGGCAAGACTTTGTTGATTGCCCTCATGAATCAGGAGACCTGTATCTGATTACAGGCTCTCTATACTTTATGAGTCAGGTCAGAAGCTATTTAAATGACAATAAAAAAATAACTAAATAAGCAGGCTGTTACTATGCTGTATGATTTAGTGGGCACAAGTTTTTGTGCTATTTTTTTTTAGAAAATGAAAGGTAAAACATCATGATTAGATTCAAGGCAGTTAAAAAGCGCTATCAGGAAAAGTTAGTTTTAAAACGAATTGACTTTGATATCCTATCTGGAGAGTTTTTAGTGTTAGTCGGGCCTAGTGGGTCAGGTAAAACAACCATACTGAAAATGATCAATCGACTGATTGAGCCGTCTGATGGGGAAATTTTCATTAATAATCAGCCCATCAAGTTGATTGATAAGCGATCACTAAGATTAGATATGGGGTATGTCCTGCAGCAGATTGCCTTATTTCCCAACATGACGGTTTCTGAAAATATAGAATTGATTCCAGAAATGAAAAAAATGGCTAAAGCAGATAGACTAGTCCTGGTAGCTGAATTGCTAGATAAGGTGGGGCTAAAAGCTTCTGAATATGCGACGAGATACCCTAGAGAACTATCAGGTGGGGAGCAGCAGCGTGTTGGTATTCTACGTGCCATTATCGGTAAACCTAAAGTGTTATTGATGGATGAGCCATTTAGCGCACTTGATCCTATTTCACGAAAGCAACTCCAAGACTTGATTCTGAGCTTACAGCGTGAGTTTGAAATGACGACTGTTTTTGTGACACATGATACGGATGAAGCCATCGCCTTAGCTGATCGGATTGCCGTCTTACATGATGGGGAACTTGTCCAATTAGCTAGTCCAGATGAGATTATGAAAAATCCGGCTAGTCCATTTGTTGCAACACTTTTTGGAGGAACAAAACATGACTAACCTAGTCGATACCTTTGTCGATCGCTTCCATGAATGGGCAGTCGCACTCGGTCAACATATCCAACTGTCACTTGTAACCCTCTTAGTCGCGATTGTGATTGCCATACCGGCAGCTATTTTATTGAGTCAGCATAAAAAAGGGGCAGCGCTCATGCTCCAACTTACTGGTATTTTACAAACGATTCCTTCTTTAGCTCTCCTAGGTCTGTTTATTCCTTTGATGGGGATTGGTACCCTACCCGCCTTGAGCGCTTTAGTTATCTATGCGATTTTTCCTATCTTTCAAAGTACCTTAACTGGTCTATCTGGTATTGATCCTAGCCTTATTGAAGCAGGTGAAGCTTTTGGGATGACCAAGTTAGAGCGCCTAAAAAAGTTTGAAATTGCCTTAGCCATGCCGGTTATTATGTCGGGTATTCGAACATCTGCTGTTATCACCATAGGGACAGCAACCCTGGCAGCCTTGATTGGTGCAGGTGGCTTAGGGTCATTTATTTTATTGGGGATTGACCGAAATAATAGTAGTTTGATTTTGATCGGTGCCATTTCCTCAGCGATTTTGGCTATCTTCTTCAATCTATTATTAAAATTCTTCGAAAAGGCCAAGCTAAAAACGATTGGGATATCTTTTATTGTATTAGTTATCGTAGTAGTCGGCTCTTTTACGCCAGCAATTATGGCACAACATACTGAGCAAAAAACGATCGTCATTGCTGGAAAAATGGGACCAGAACCTGAAATCCTAATCAATATGTATAAGCTATTGATCGAGTCTGATTCAAAGCTAACTGTGACGGTCAAGCCAAATTTCGGTAAAACAAGCTTTTTATACGATGCCTTGAAGTCAGGTGATATCGACATCTATCCGGAATTCACTGGGACAATCACATCTAGTCTACTCAAGCCAACCCTTTCAGGATTATCAAATGATGCGGTGCAAGTTTATCAGGCAGCACGTGACGGGATTTTAAAACAAGATAAGCTAGTTTTATTACCACCGATGGCCTATCAAAATACCTATGCGGTTGCTGTACCAAAACAACTTGCAAGCACTGATCATCTCACGACCATATCTGATTTAAAGCAAGTCCAAGATAAAATTAAGGCAGGTTTTACGATCGAGTTTAATGACCGAGAAGATGGCAATAAGGGACTTAAATCAGTTTATGGGTTAACCCTAACTACAGCGACGATGGAACCAGCACTGCGCTACCAAGCCATTAAATCAGGTAGCGTACAAGTAGTAGATGCCTATGCGACTGATCCAGAAATAACTAAGTATGATCTAGTAGTACTCAAAGATGACAAGCATCTCTTCCCACCTTACCAGGGTGCACCACTCATGAAGGCAGCATTGCTAAAAAAACATCCAGAGATAAAGCAGATTTTGACACAGTTAAGCGGGAAAATATCTGAGGAAGAGATGAGTAAGATGAACTATGAAGTGGGGATCGAAGGCAAGTCAGCAGCAAGTGTGGCAAAAACCTATCTAGAAAAACATCAGATGATTAAATAACCAAACATGACTTACCAATAAGACGAGTTACTGCTTAAAAACTTAAGCCTAAAAAATAAATGAAAAAAAATAATGTTTACTGGTTTACATTATTTTTTTAGTGTGATATAATTAACTGGTAAACTAAATAAAGGAAGCGGAAAAATGAAGAAAAAAATACTTTTAGGCTTATTGGCGACGACAGCTATTATGGCACTAGGTGCATGTGGAACGAGTGGTCAAACGGCTAAAAAAGATGGTAAGTTACAGATCGTCACCACTTTTTATCCTATGAAAGAATTTACTGACCAAATCGTTGGTGACCAAGCAAACGTATCAGTATTGGTTAAACCTGGTATTGAGCCACATGATTTTGAACCGTCAGCTAAAGATGTCGCTGCCATTCAAGATTCGGATGCTTTCGTTTATAATAACGAAAACATGGAGACCTGGGTTAAGAAGACGACTAAAGATATGAAAAAGGTCGATGTGATTAAGGCATCCGAAGGGATTTTACTCCTACCAGGTGTGAGTGAAGAAGAATCTGGGCATGATCATAGCGATGGTCACACGCACGTACTCGACCCGCATGTCTGGTTAGCACCTAGTCTTGCCATTAAGGAAGTGGAAACCATTCGGGATCAGCTGATTAAAAAGTTCCCAAATAAGAAAACGATTTTCACTAAAAATGCGACAGCTTATTTGACTAAACTAAAAGGATTAGATCAGGCTTATAAAGATGGGCTAGCAAACGCTAAACAAAAGAATTTTGTGACACAGCACGCTGCATTTGCCTACTTATCACTTGAATATGGGCTAAATCAAATTTCTGTTTCCGGTATTAATCCTGAAACGGAACCCTCTGCTAGTCGCCTCAAGGATTTGAAAGCTTATGTAGAAAAAAATGATATCCAATATATTTACTTTGAAGGGAATGCCTCTGACAAAGTCGCAAAAACATTAGCAGATGAGGCTGGCGTTAAAACTTTAGCCCTTAATCCTTTAGAATCCTTGACCCAGGATCAAGAAAAAGCTGGCGAAGATTATATTTCTGTCATGACTGAAAACTTGAAAAATTTACAAAAAACAACAAATGCGGAGTCGAAGGTAACGGCAATAGAACCTGAAAAACCTGCTGAAAAAACAACTGCCCAAGGTTATTTTAAGGATAACCAGGTTAAAGATCGTAAGCTGTCCGACTGGTCAGGTAATTGGCAGTCAGTCTATCCTTTACTGCAAAACGGTGAGCTAGATCAAGTCATGCGTTATAAATCTCTGATGAACAAAGATATGACCGAAGCAGCCTATAAAGCCTACTACATGACAGGTTACAAGTCAGATGTTGAGAAGATTGACATTAAAAATGACAAAGTGACCTTTACAATCAACGGTAAAGCAAATCAAGCAACGTACAAGTATGCAGGCAAGGAAGTACTGACCTATAAAAAAGGCAACAGAGGTGTCCGCTATCTATTTGAAGCAGTGGGTGAAACAAATGGTGCCTACAAATATATTCAATTTAGTGACCATGGTATTTCCCCTGCAAAAGCGGAGCATTTTCACATCTACTATGGTAATGATAGCCAAAAAATGCTAACAGAAGAGCTTACAAACTGGCCAACTTACTATCCATCAAATATGAGCGCGACAGCTATTGCACAAGAGATGATTGCGCATTAAATGATAAGCAATCTATTAAACAGATAACATGAGGCCAACGGTACTAGCTGTTGGCTTTTTTTGTGCTTAGATTTGAGACGTGTTATAATAAACTAAGTAAAAATAGACAAGTGGGAGTATCACCATATGAAAAACTATGAAAAATTGTCAGAAAGCTATTATGATAAACATGCCAAAAAATTTGATCGCTCATTTGATGGGTTTTTATCAGGTTTTTTTAAACGGTATATTGTCAAACAGCTCGAGATAAAGGATGATATGACAGTTTTAGATGTTGGCGCAGCAACAGGCAAGTTGTTAAAGATGTTATCAACCTATCATAAGTTTGAAGGGACTGGTCTCGATATCTCGTCTGAGATGACACGACTAGCTAGGCAAACCTATCCAGAGTTTCACTTTGTCACTGGTTCTGCCATGGCTCTACCTTTTTCAGATGCATCATTTGATGTCGTCATCTGTTCAGCCTCTTTTCATCACTTTCCAGATCCCGTCTTATTTTTGGAAGCAGTACAAGGCATCTTAAAACCAGGTGGTAAGCTTGTCATTGCTGAAATACGTATCCCGATCTTTCACGGTATCTATAATTGGTACATAGACACCTTTTCAAAAGAAGGTGACGTCAAAGTCTATGCAGTTGATGAGTTGTATGGCTTGCTCGAAACTGCAGGTTTTGTCCTTATCAAAGGCCGTAAACGACTACAAATTCAATACTTTGAAGCGCATAAAAAGCAATAGAGACAAGTAAAAAGCCCTGATATATCATGATGATATGTCAGGACTTTTTGTTTATTTTACAACGACACAAACAGCTTCTGGTACAGTAAAGTCATGTTGTACTTCACTCAAGTGTCCAGTTTCTTGATCACGTAAGAAAGTGGTCACATTATCAGAATCTTGATGTGGGACAACAAGAATTTTTTCGTTAGTCGACAAGATAAAATCACGAGGAATTTTACCATTTGTTGTGATTAATTGGATGCGTGCGAGCGTTCCATCAGCAAGTACCTCATAGACAGCGATAGAATCATGTCCACGATTTGAAGCGTAAAGGAATTTGCCATCAGAGGAGATACGAATGGCAGCAGTACCATTAAATGTATCCCAATTTTCAGGTAAGGTAGAGATGACTTGAAGTAAACTGAATCGACCAACACCATCATAAATGAGGACTTCAATCGTACTGTTTAATTCACAGATGAGATAAGCGATTTTTTGAGAAGGATGGAAGACGATATGTCTAGGTCCTGCGCCTGGTGTTGCTTGATAAGTTGCAAGTTTGCTTAATTTACCACTAGCAGACACATCATAAGTCACGACCTCGTCAGTGCCTAAATCACACGTAACTAGAAAGTGATCAGGTGTTAAGTCTGAGTAATGAACGTGTGGGCTTGCTTGATTCTCATGTGGACCAGAGCCAACATGTACGTCTGTATCTGTAAGTGTGAGAGACCCATCACTAGCACGTTGATAAACACTGACTTCACCTTTATGGTAGTTAGCACCATAAACGAGTTGACGCGCTTCATCAACTGCAACATAACAAAGTGGCGCACCAGGTGCAACAACATGATTTAATAGACTACCATCTGCAGTAAAAGCAGCAATACCACCTTCACCATTTTCAGATCCGACACTATAAATATGTCCAGACTTGTCAAATGCGAGATAGGTTGGATTTGCTTCTTTTATTTTTAACTGAAGATTACTAAGTAAACCAGTTGTTGTATCAAGGTCTGCGGCGTAAATTCCCTCAGATGTTTTCTTCGTGTAAGTCCCAAAATAAAGTGTTTCTGTCATAAATGTAATCCCTTTCAATTCTATATTGACATTATACCATAACTTTTTAAATAAGGTAGATGAGCTAGTAGTAAACAAATCGTGTTACCCTTACTAAGTAAATCATCTTAACTTTATTTATCATTAATTCTATATTAATTGGACTATGATTAGCATGAGGTATGATATAATAAAATAGAAAGTTAATTAAAATAATATGGGGTTTAGTATTTCTTTTTTTTTCTATAATTAATTACTTTTTGTTATCAATATATCTTGAATAGGTGGAATATATGAACGAGAAAAATAATTTTAAATCCTCTTGGTTTTTTAAATGGTTCTTAGATAATAAAGTCGCGACCGCGCTTGCCATTATCCTACTGTTTTTAGTCAACTTGTTACTTTTGACAAAACTGAGTTTTATGTTCCAACCGATTGGTGACTTTTTAGGTGTTATCATGTTACCAATCATCTTAGCAGCAGTTTTTTATTATCTATTGAATCCTATCGTTGACTATTTTGAGGTCAAGAAAGTCAAGCGTGTAGTTACAATCGGTGTCTTATTTGCCTTTATCTTAGCCTTGGTTATCTGGGGTCTAGCTGTCGCAATTCCAAGTATTGGCTCACAAGCTGAAAAATTTATTGCTAATTTTCCAGCTTATGTAGAGTCTGGTAAAATGCATATCAATAGTCTAGTCGATGATGATCGCTTTAAGCAAGTCCAACCGCAAATCGAAAAAGCATTGACGAGTCTATCTAATAACTTAATCGATATTTCAAAAAATATATCTTCAAGTCTTGTTAATGGGACAAGCAACTTTTTATCAGTCGCGACAAGCGTCATCATTTCGCTAATGATTTTCCCATTTATCTTATTTTATCTTCTCCGTGATGGTAAAAAACTCAATAAATATGTCACAAATATGCTCCCTAACGCCTTACGCAACGATACCTCAACCGTTTTAACACAAGTCAATTTGCAGTTATCAAGTTATGTTCGGGGTCAGCTGATTGTTGCAGGAACAGTTGCCATCATGTTTTCTATCATGTTCTCGATTATTGGGCTTAAATATGCTGTTGTGATCGGTATTGTAGCTGGTTTCTTAAATTTGATCCCTTATTTAGGCTCATTTTTAGCCATGATCCCTGCTTTCATCATTGCACTAGTAGTTGGCCCGGTAATGATCGTAAAGGTTGCCATTGTTTTTGTGATTGAGCAGACCATAGAAGGGCGATTTATTAGCCCACTTGTTTTGGGTAGTAAGCTAAACATTCATCCCATTACCATCCTATTTGTCCTCTTAACTTCTGGCAAGGTCTTTGGTGTATGGGGCGTCTTTGTCGGGATTCCAGCCTATGCTTCAGCCAAGGTGATCGTTGTTTACTTCTATAAGTGGTATCGTAAAATTTCTAGTCTTTATAAAGATGAAGAAGAAACAGTTGAAAAATCGTAATGGCTTACGATTTTTTTCATGTCTTAAAGCCTAATGATTGGACAATGTGCTATATTTAAATTAGAATAAAGGTGCTAAAGCGGACAAATTAGGCGATGGAAACCTCCATTTAGGCCATTTAAAACAGAAAGTAACGACTGAATGCCATGAACATCGAATTATTATTAGACAAGAAAGAAGCCTTACAGGTTGATATTATCAGGCAACTATTATTTCAGAATGATAAGTTGACCAAACAAACACTAGCTAAAAAGATGAACTTGACACAAAATGTCTTAAAAGAGTATCTATCAGATATCCTTTTGGATTGTCAAACCTTAGGGGATTATTTTGTCATTACAGCTGAAGAAAAAGCGCTACAACTTGATTTTTCTTCAGACATTAATTTTGATAAGATTGTACATTACTATCTCAATCAGAGTCTGGCCTATCAGATTTTAAAGTTTGTTTTTGAGCATAAAAAAGTATCCATTTTCCAATTAAGTCAGGAATTTAACAGTAGTGAAGCAACTATTTTTCGGAAGTTAAGGGAGCTTAACAAGGCCTTAGTCCCTTTTAGTATCGAGATAAAAAATGGTCAACTAGTTGGTGACGAACTTCAGATTCGGTATTTTTATTACACCTTATTTTTCTTGATTGATCGTGATTTTTCAAGTGACGATTTGGTAGTAAAAGAGCTGATGTCAAAAATGCAACCAGAATTTCGGCACACTTTTTCGAAGACAGCCTTAAAACGCCTCAGTTGCTGGCTATTTGTCACGCGACACCGCTTGATGGTTGCCAATCATCTCAACCACCGACTTACTGACATCCAAGAAAAATTTATCAGTGACGCCCTCTATCAGAAATTGTCCCAAATTATGGGGGCATACTTCAAAGAGACGACGCCCTATGTTGGCAAAAATGAAGGGGCAATGTTTTATTGTTTTCTGATCAGCTTTGATATCCTGGGGGAGGATAACTTTGCCCATTACGATTTAACAAGACGTAAAAAAATTTCAACAGCTATGTTAGATACCTATAGTAGAGAGATGATTGTCTCCTATTATGGCTATCAACGCCTCAGTATTTCAGATGAGAAACGACTGACCTATAAATTATCACAAATCCATGCCAAAGTCCTCTGTTTCCATGGACAACTTAATCTCTACGATAGGCATAGGGTGCATGCCTACTATCAACAACATATGACGCCTGAACTGGTAACCTTGATCACGAGTTTGATTGAAACAGCACAAGAGAGATTAGGCTTAGGTGACTCTGAGCGTGACTTCCTCTGGTTAAACTATGCTAATATCCTTGTTGCACTGAATTTATCCTTGTACAAAAATTTATCTGTTGGGATCGACTTAGCTAATGATACGAGTGTTGGGGAATCCTTATATTATTTTTTACTGACTGAATTGTCTAGCATACCGCAAGTACGATTTGAAAACTATCAGGAACATCACTATTATGATTTGATATTGACAACAACAGAACATCCTATATCTGTCAAGGCTAATCATTATTACCTGTCAGAATTTATTTCACCTTATGATATTGAGAAAATTAAAGAAAACATCACGCAAATCAAGCTTCAAAAAAATAACTATCAAAAATAAACAAAAAATAGCCTATTCTTGATAGTCTATTTTTAAATTGGCATGGTAAGATAAGAATATAGAAAACGCTTACATCAAATGCGTTATAAAACTTGATATCTTATGAACGGCATAAAGCTAGAACGAGTGGGTAACCACTTGACTATACACGACGCTGATCAAAAGATATTACACTGGCAAGATAAATTAAACAGGTGTTTGATTTATTGATTTAGATTAATGGAGGACGATTTTGGCAGAAGAACAATATATTATGGCGATTGACCAAGGAACGACAAGTTCACGCGCAATTATCTTTGACAAAATGGGGATGAAAATAGGGAGTTCTCAAAAAGAATTCACCCAATACTTCCCACAAGAAGGCTGGGTTGAGCATGATGCCAATGAAATTTGGAATTCAGTTCAATCAGTTGTTGCAGGCTCATTCATTGAATCAGGTATCAAGCCAACACAGATTGCTGGTATCGGGATTACAAATCAACGTGAAACAACCGTTATCTGGGAAAAAGACACAGGTAGACCTATCTATCATGCCATCGTCTGGCAATCTCGACAAAGTTCAGGTATTGCTGACAAGTTGAATGAAGATGGTAAAAGTGAATGGTTCCATAAGAAAACTGGTTTGGTCATCGATGCCTATTTCTCAGCAACTAAAATCAGATGGATTCTTGACCACGTAGAGGGTGCACAAGAACGTGCTGAAAAAGGCGAGTTATTATTTGGCACAATCGATACCTGGTTGGTTTGGAAATTAACAGATGGTCAATCTCATGTGACTGACTTATCAAATGCAAGTCGGACGATGCTCTTCAACTTGACAACGCTTGAATGGGATCAAGAAATTTTAGATCTGCTAAACATCCCACGTATCATGTTACCAAAACTTGTCTCAAATTCAGAAATATATGGCATGACTCAGAGCTTTCATTTTTACGGCAGTGAAGTCCCTATCTCAGGTATGGCGGGTGACCAACAAGCTGCTTTATTTGGTCAAATGGCCTTTGAAGCGGGTATGGTTAAAAATACCTATGGGACAGGCTCATTTATCGTGATGAATACAGGAGAAACACCAAGTTTTTCTAAGAATAACTTACTGACTACTGTAGGGTATAGTATCAATGGTAAAGTCAACTATGCACTTGAAGGCAGTATCTTCGTCGCAGGATCAGCAATCCAATGGATTCGTGATGGCTTACAATTAATCGAAAAAGCTAGTGATTCTGAAGATGCAGCACAAGCATCTACTAATGATGATGAAGTCTATCTGGTTCCAGCCTTTGTTGGTCTGGGTGCACCATATTGGGATCAGGATGCACGTGGTGCCATGTTTGGTCTGACACGTGGGACAACCAAGAATGACGTAATCAAAGCAACCTTACAGTCTATTGCTTATCAAGTACGTGATATTGTGGATACCATGCAAGATGACACAGGAATCGCTATCCCGGTACTCAAAGTTGACGGTGGTGGTACTGCGAATAACTATTTGATGCAGTTCCAATCAGACCTACTTGACATTCCAATTCAACGCTCTAAAAATGCTGAAACAACAGCACTTGGTGCTGCATTCTTAGCAGGGTTAGCTGTTGGTTTCTGGCAAGATACGGACGAAATTCGTGAGTTTTATGAAGCAGGTAAAGTCTTTGAAGCAAATATGGCAGAAGAACGCCGTGAAAAATTATATGCTGGATGGAAAAAAGCCGTTACTGCAACAAGAACGTTTAGATAAGGAAAGAGAGCTAAGATGATAGAATTTTCAAAATCAACACGTCAAGATAATCTAGACAAGATGGCGAAAGACACCCTCGATTTACTGATTATCGGTGGCGGTATTACTGGGGCAGGTGTTGCCTTACAAGCAGCAGCATCAGGTATTAAAACGGGTTTGATAGAGATGCAAGACTTTTCAGAAGGGACATCTTCACGCTCAACTAAGTTAGTTCATGGTGGGATTCGCTATTTGAAAACATTTGACGTAGAAGTCGTGTCAGATACCGTAAAAGAAAGAGCAATCGTCCAACAAATCGCACCACATATTCCAAAACCTGATCCGATGTTGCTACCGATTTATGATGATGAGGGCCCTACGACCTTCGATATGTTTTCAGTTAAAATTGCCATGGACCTCTATGATCAATTAGCAGGTGTTAAGGGCACAAAATATGAAAATTATACGCTGAATGCCAAAGAAGTACTAGAGCGTGAACCTTACATCAAAAAAGAAGGCCTGCAAGGCGCGGGTGTTTATCTCGACTTCCGAAATAATGATGCACGTTTGGTCATTGAGAACATTAAGCAAGCAGCAGCAGATGGCGCTTATTTGGCAAGTAAAGTCAAGGCGACTGGCTTCTTATACAAAGATAATAAAATTGTCGGTGTGAAAGCACGTGACTTACTAACTGGTAAAACACTTGAAATCTATGCCAAAGTGGTCATCAATACCAGCGGACCTTGGGTAGATAAAATTCGTAATTTGAACTTTACCCGTGCTGTGATCCCTCAAATGAGACCAACTAAAGGGGTTCATTTGGTGGTAGATGCTAAAAAATTACCAGTCCCACAACCAACTTATTTTGATACACAAAAACATGATGGCCGGATGGTCTTTGCCATTCCAAGGGAAAATAAAACCTACTTTGGGACAACAGATACTGATTATGATGGGAATTATACAGATCCTAAGGTTACCCAGGATGATGTTGACTATCTACTAGATGTCATTAACAAACGCTATCCCGATGCGAATCTGACAATCCATGATATCGAAAGCTCATGGGCAGGGTTGCGCCCATTATTAATGGGCAATGCTGGCTCTGACTACAATGGTGGCGATAATGGTAGTTTGTCAGACCATAGCTTTGATAAGGTCCTCAATATCATCGGTGCCTTTAAACAAAATCAAGCCAGTCGGACTGATGTAGAGGATGTTTTAAATCATTTAGAAAATTCACGTGGCGAAAAAGAGCTGTCTCCTTCACAAATTTCTCGTGGTAGTTCACTAGAACGTGAAGCAGATGATTTAATCAGTTTGTCAGGTGGCAAAATTACAGATTACCGTAAAATGGCTGAGGGCGCAATTGAGCTAATCAAGAAAATTCTGTCTGATGACTTTAGCCAAACCTATACGGATATCAACTCAAAAGAGTATGCTGTATCTGGTGGTGATTTTGATCCTGCCAAAGTGGAAGAAACCGTTACTGAAAACGCAGCAGTCGGTATTGCAGCTGGTTTATCCAGTGAAGATGCACACTATATTGCAGATTTCTATGGGACGAATGCACTGACAATCTTCGAATTTGCTAAAGACTTTCCAGCTTATGATCAGTTAAGCGTCGCTGAATCAGCCATGTTGCGTTATGCTATGGTTGCTGAAATGACACTCACACCAAGTGATTACCTCATGAGACGGACCAATCACATTCTCTTCCAACGTGATCGTTTGGATGTGATTAAGCATCCTGTATTAGCTGCCATGGCTGACTATTACGCCTGGACAGAAGATGAAAAAGCTGAGTACCTAGTTGAGTTGAATCGTGTGATTAATACGTCAGACTTGAAAGAATTGAAAGCGGGGGCAAACTAATGTCTGCAGATATGACACAAATTTTTAGTGAATTCATTGGTACAGCCATCCTTATTTTATTAGGGGATGGGGTCTGTGCCGCAGTCAATCTAAATAAAAGTAAAGCACAAAACTCAGGGTGGATCGTGATTGCCTTTGGTTGGGCACTCGCTGTAACGATTGCCGTTTATGTAGCAGGGATCAATGGTCCTGCCCATCTTAATCCAGCAGTGACCATCGCCATGGCTGTAAATGGTAGTTTCAAAGCAAGCTTAGTTTTACCTTTCATCATCGCACAAGTATTAGGTGGTATTGTTGGTGCAGTCCTTGTTTGGTTAGCTTATCTACCACATTGGAATGAAACAACTGACAAAGGGGCAATTCTTGGTACCTTTTCTACCGGACCTGCCATTCGTAACTATCCAGCAAATTTCATCTCAGAAGTTATTGGGACGATGGTCCTTGTCGTAGGTTTACTCGCTTTTGGTGCGAATAAATTTGCTGATGGGACAAACGTCTTCGCAGTTGGTGGCTTAATTTTAGCAATCGGTCTATCACTTGGTGGGGCAACAGGCTATGCAATCAACCCTGCACGAGATTTAGGTCCTAGGATCGCTCACTTTATCCTCCCAATGAAAAATAAAGGGGATTCTGACTGGGCTTATAGCTGGGTACCAGTCGTTGCACCGATCGTTGGTGGCCTCTTAGCAGTTGGCTTATTCACATTTATCAAAAAATAGTCATCGTATTGATAAGAAAAAAGCATCTAGAGCGTCTAGGTGCTTTTCTTGTTGCGATTAAAAAGTGACCGTGAAAGTCGTTCCCTTACCGAGGACACTGACAACATCAATATGACCACCAAGCTCAGCTAAGTTCTTCTTAACAATCGCGAGGCCTAAGCCAGTTCCTTCAGAGTCACGGGTATCATCTGCACGATAAAACCGCTCGAAAATTCTGGATTCTTCGATTGCAGTTAACCCAGGACCATTGTCAGAGATAGAAAAGATCAAGGTATCCGACTGTTTACTAGCGGCAATAAATATTTTACCACCATCAGGTGTATAATTGATGGCATTCTCTATCAGATTTTTTAAGATCGCATAAAGGTGTTTTTCGTTAGATTTAAAATAGAGCTTAGGCTGATATTGTCGTGTGACCAGCAGTCTTTTTTCGATAATTGGCAACTCAAAGTTAGTCAGCACATCATCGATTTGACCAGCTAAATCAAGCTTGATTTTTTTAAGATGTTTGGGCTGACGTGTCATCTCAAGTGTATCAGCAACTAATTTTGATAGGCGTCTTGTTTCTTTAACGATATGCTTGGCGAATTTCTTAGCAGCATCTGGTGCTAATTTTTCTTGGTCATTGGCTAAAATATCAGCAAAGCCAGCGATAGCAGCTAAAGGCGTTTTCAGATCATGAGAGACGTTAGCAATAAAGTCGTTATGCGCAAGTGTTGTCGCTTTATAAGTCGTCACATCGATCATGGTGACCATGAGTCGATGATCAAGTGCTTGGATTGGTCGGACGTTAACCGTATAGTAGGCATTAATATGCTCAAAATAGAAGGTGCGTTCCTGTTGGCCAGGTTTTAGCATTTTATTCACTAAAAATTGTAGGACATCACTATAAGGACTAAAAATGTCTAAGTTTTTGGTATCTGCAAATTCATTTTTAAAACTGGCATTACTCCTTCGAATGGTGCCTTTTATGTCATAGATAAAAATCGGAAACTCAAAGAGCTCAATAAATTCATATAGATTTTTTTTAGCAGGTGTAGAGCTCTCAGCCTGATGCTGTATGGTCTCACCTAAGTGATTCAATGCGGTTGTCACTTTATCATCGTTTTCAGATATCAAGTAACTTTGTGTGAGCGGACTGCGACGGATATTTTTAATTTTAGCGATGGTGTCTATTTCAAACTGATGTAATTTCTTAGCACTCTTATAGAGCTGGAAAATCCAAATGAGATAGATTGATGCTGCAAAAATAATGATGATTGTATTCACCGCATTATCAGAAGACCTTTGACGCGTGATTTGCACGTAATTTTTAAGGACGGCTTCTTGATAATTAGGCACCGTAATCGTTAGGTTTGTTTTGGTCAATGTACGCGTAAATCTTGCGCCATTCTTGATATTATCAACTGCTTTTGAATCAGTATTGGTTGGTAGCACAATGACTGACTCATCAAATTTTGTATCAGGGTTTTTCTTTAGGATATCTGAGACGGCATAGGCACGTACCATCAAATTATCTGTATCGATCGCAGTGGTGTGTTGGTTAAGAAAGATAATGACCACGGCAGTTGTTAAGATATAGACACCTGAAAAAATCAGGAGTTTCGATATCTTAAATTTACTATTAAGTTGTTTCGTCTTCAATGAACTGATACCCGAATCCTCTTTTTGTTTTGATAAATCTGTTGTCAAGTTTTTTTCTCAGGTTACTAATCGTGACATCAACCACACGCGTTTCGTACTCTTGTGTTTCACCCCAAAACTCAGTCAAGATGGCTTCTCGACTGACGATAATATCTTGATGCTGCACAAGAAAAACGAGTAGATTAAATTCTCGTTTAGACAAGGCGATTTTTTCGTTAAACAAGCTAGCTGTTTTCGTTTTCAAGTCAATCGTCAATGTTTTAAACTGGTAAGACTCAATCTGTTTTTCTGCTGTACCTGTTTTTTGATAGATTTGATTGCGCCGAATTAAGGCATTAGCTCGTGCAATAATTTCTCTTTGTGGCGTTGTTTTATCCAGATAGTCATCAACACCTGAGTTAATACCCGTTATCTTGAGGTCATCATCTTCACGTGCAGTCAAGATGATAATCGGTGTATAATTTGCGTGCTGTCTTAAAGACTCCGTCACAGCAAGACCAGACAAACCAGGCATCATCATATCCAGTAAAATAATATCAAATGTCTGTTTTGAGGCAAGTGCTAATGCCTGCACCCCATCTTCAACGAGTGAGACTTTGAACCCATCAGACTCGAATGTATAAGATAGCAGTGCTAATATTGCACTGTCATCATCAGCAATCATAATTGTTTTCATACCTAAATTATAACAAAAAAAACCGCTGAATTTCTCAATTCCCTACGGTTTTTTTACCTATTTATTAACTTTATAATTTTTGCTTATAATTTATCTTTTATCTCTTGGCTGATAAGGTTGATACTTGCTAAATAGTCTTGAGACGCTATCAAGACTATTAGAACGGGCGACTTATGACCTGTGCTTACCTGGCTGAATCAAGGCCGTGTAGATTTTATAGGGACGCCCAATCTTTGTGTAAATCACCTGACTGGTTAGCTCATGCTGTTCTTCTAAGTAGACGATGTACTTTCTAACTGACACATGTGAAAACCCACTTTTTTCAGCTAGTTCTTGAATGGTAAAGGGTTGAGGTAGGCGATTGATTGTCTCTTTTATCCGGCTTAAAGTATCCATGACTAGGCCTTTATCAAGGCTTTCTGTTTTAGCTGGTTGCATTTTTGAGCTTTTACTGTCCCCCTTGACTAGTTGGTCAATAGCTGCTTGCATCAGACTTGTTTGGGCTAAGGTTTGTTTGCGCTGAAAGAAGAGGGAAAGACTTTCTTGAAAGCGTTCATTTGTAAAGGGTTTAATCAAATAATCAACCACACCAAAATGTAGGCCTTTTTCAACCGTTTTTGCCTCGCTTGCAGCCGTAATGACGATGACTTCAAGAGACTGTGTCAGTTTGCGAATATGGCTGAGTAGGTCTAGGCCATTGCCATCTTTCAAGTGAATATCTAATAGTAGCAAGTCAACAGATTTACTATCTAAAATTTCCTGGGCTGCTTGAAGTGAGTTGGCAGAATAGATGGCTGAAAATTTGTTACTTTTCTCTAAATAGTTACGGTGGATGAATTCCACCATTGGATCGTCTTCCACGATTAATACATGCATTAGCTTACCTCATGATAAGGTGTCCCTAGTTGGAGCACCACAGTCTGATTGTTGCTGTCGATAGTAAAAGTTGCCTTAGCTTCTTTTCGTAATTGTTTAAAAAATGGATGCTCACAGCCAGTTTTTAAAATGACCTGCTGTTGTGTGTCTAACTCTAACGTATAGGTCGTAGTTAAGTTATCGTTGGCATATTGAATTAGGATTTGTAGCTCTTCTGGTAGGGCTATCTTGAGCAGTAGATGATGGATATAGCGGTAGCAATTCATGATGGCAAGTGTTTCATCATCGTCATGCGTTTCCGGTATTTCTGGTGATATATCAAATAGCAGGGTGACTTTTCGTTCGGAAAATTTTTGCCTCTCTCCGATAAGAAATCCTGCAATTTGAGGATTGCGAACGAGGAAGGAAAGGCGGTGAGAAAATTCCTTTTCAGGTGATAAAATATCATGCAAATAGATGCTCAGCTCATCATAAGCTTTTAAATCAACCAAGCCGTAAATCACGTGCAATTTATTCATAAACTCATGAGATTGTGCTTGTAAGGCACTCGCATAGGCTGTTGTATTGGCTAACTGGTCCATCACAAACAAAGATTCAGTGGCATTTCGTAAAAAGATAATCCAACCAATCGGCTTTTGCTGGATGATAATCGGCGCACTTGAAAACAAATATTCTTGACCGTTTTGCCGATAGAGTTGTTCTCGCTTACTATCTAGTGACACAGCATCAAGTTCAACAATCAGGGCTTCTAGCGGCAGTCCAGTAAGCGTATGACCCGGTCCACTTGTTTTCTCATATAGCTCATTTGCTGCGATATTACTTAACTGAATGACTTTATCTGAATTCACGACAATGATGGCATCATTGGTATGACTCAGCATGGCATTTCTTTCCTCAAGCAGTTGAGAAATTTCTTTAGGCTCTAAGTTGAGCAGCTGTCGTTTGAGATAGTAGGCGATGCCCAAAGCCGCAATAAAGCCAATCGCAATACTAGTAAAGAGAACGATGGTGTAGCCTTGTCTAAATTTGTTAATCAAAGTGCCTAATGTCTGTACTTTTATCCCTAAGGCCACAACACCAATTTGTTGTTTTTGATTATCGTAGACAGGGACAAACCCTCTTAAGGACTGGCCAAGGCTACCTTTACTAAATGAAACATAGGTGTGTCCTTTTAGGGCTTCTTTTTCATCATTACCTTGAAAGGGTTTACCGATAAGGTTAGCATCGGGATGTGTCAGTCGTTTTGCTTGCATATCCATAATCACGACAAAATCTAAGTCATAAATATGGTAGATATCTGTGGCATAAGTTTCCAATGCCTTTTCATTAGTATGCGTTGTTAGCACCTGTTTAACTAGTGGATCTATTGAGAGTTGTTTACCAATTGAGAGCAAGAGTTTCGATTCAGTTTTTCTAACAGACTGAGCTGTTTGATAAACCATTAGGCCATAAAAAAGGGACGTAATCAGAAAAAGAGTTGAAATAAAGGCGATGGTTAATAAACTCCAAAGACGTAACCCTTTTTTCATATTCTCTTCCTCACTTATTCTAACTTTTCTTTCATTATAGCACATTTGCAGGAACCGATTTCTTTTAAATAAGTTGAATTACTTAAAAAACTTAAATAAACTATGAAAAAGAAAACGCTTACTTTATACTGAGGATAGAAACAAACAAGGAGGAAAAAAGAGATGCAACAAGAGGGAAAAACAAAATTGGAAAAGGGGCCACCGTTAAAAGACATGGCCAACCACTGGATGACAATCAAAGTTGGGTCAGTGCCATTGCCTGTCTATATCGCCCTATCCACTGTAATCGTGATTACTGGCTTACTACAACAGTTACCAGTGAATATGCTAGGTGGATTTGCTGTCATTTTGGTGATGGGCTGGTTACTCGGCACGATTGGTGGGAAAATTCCATTTTTAAAAAACTTTGGTGGTCCCGCAATTTTATCTTTACTGGTCCCATCAATTCTAGTATTTTTTAATCTGATTAACAAAAATATTATGGGTTCAGCACATATCTTAATGAAGGATGCAAACTTTCTGTATTTCTACATCGCCTGCTTGGTATGTGGTAGTATCCTTGGTATGAATCGTAAAATTTTGGTTCAGGGCTTGTTTCGCATGATTATCCCGATGTTATTAGGGATGACCTTCGCCATGGGCGTCGGTACACTTGTCGGTGTTCTATTAGGATTAGAGTGGCAACATACACTCTTCTATATCGTGACACCTGTTTTGGCTGGTGGTATCGGTGAAGGTATTTTACCACTATCCTTAGGTTATAGTGCCATTACAGGTCTCGGAAGTGAGCAATTAGTCGCTCAATTAATTCCAGCAACAATCATCGGTAACTTCTTTGCCATCATGTGTACCGCTTTATTATCAAGTTGGGGAGAAAAACGACCAGATTTATCAGGTAATGGCCAATTAGTGAAAGTCGGTCAGACTGATGATATGAAAGATGCTTTAAAGGAAGGGTCTGGAGAACTAGACTTGAAAAAAATGGGCGCTGGTGTCCTGACTGCCTGTACCTTATTCATTGCTGGTGGCTTATTACAACACTTTACAGGCTTTCCAGGTCCTGTATTGATGATTGTGTTAGCAGCAATTCTGAAATACTTGAATGTTGTGCCATTAGAAACACAACAAGGCTCTAAACAACTCTACCTGTTTATCTCTGGTAATTTTACGTTTCCAGTCATGGCAGGCTTAGGCTTACTCTACATTCCCTTAAAAGATGTGGTTGGCACCTTAAGCATTCAATATTTCTTAGTCGTCATCAGTGTTGTGTTTACAGTTATTGCGACAGGCTTCGTGGTATCAAGATTTATGAATATGTATCCAATCGAAGCTGCCATTATTTCAGCCTGTCAAAGTGGTATGGGGGGTACAGGAGATGTCGCCATTTTAAGTACTGCAAATCGTATGAATTTAATGCCTTTTGCACAAGTCGCAACACGCTTAGGTGGTGCAATTACGGTCATTGTGATGACAGGTATTTTTAGACTTATTTTTAAAGGATAGAGGAGGACATGAACATGTCAGAAGATGTAAAAGAATTAGCCTTGCAACAAGCAAGAGATAACGGTGGTAAATTATCAGTTATTTCTAAAGTAACAATTGATAACAAAAGAGATTTAAGTATCGCCTATACACCAGGTGTTGCAGCTGTTTCTTTAGCAGTTGCTGCGGATAAGGACTTAGCTTATCAATTAACGACGAAAAAAAATACGGTAGCGGTTGTCAGTGACGGCTCAGCTGTGTTAGGTCTGGGGAATATTGGCCCAGAAGCAGCGATGCCAGTTATGGAAGGAAAAGCTGCCTTATTCAAACGCTTCGCTGATGTTGATGCTGTCCCAATCGTTTTAGATACACAAGATACAGAAGAAATCATTGCCATCGTTAAAGCGATTGCCCCAACTTTTGGTGGGATTAATCTAGAAGACATCAGTGCGCCACGTTGCTTTGAAATTGAACAACGGTTGATTGAAGCATGTGATATCCCAGTCTTTCATGATGACCAACATGGGACAGCGATTGTCGTCTTGTCTGCCTTATTTAATAGCTTAAAATTAATCAACAAAACCTTGGCTGACGTTAAAATCGTTGTCAATGGTGGTGGATCAGCAGGGCTATCCATCACACGCAAATTCTTAGCAGCAGGTGCTAAACATATTACAGTTGTCGATCGGTTTGGTATCATTAATGAGGAGGATGGGGCAAAATTGGCGCCACATCACCTTGATATTGCCAAAGTAACAAATCGTGAGCATCTGTCAGGTACGCTTGAAACAGCGCTTGTAGGTGCAGATGTGTTTGTTGGTGTTTCTGCGCCAGGTGCCCTCAAAAAAGAATGGATCAAAGCCATGGCAGACAAACCCGTTATTTTTGCCATGGCCAATCCAATTCCAGAAATCATGCCTGATGAAGCACTTGAAGGTGGCGCATATATTGTTGGGACAGGTAGAAGTGACTTCCCAAATCAAATTAATAATGTCTTAGCCTTTCCAGGTATCTTTAGAGGGGCACTCGATGCTAGAGCTAGAAAAATTACCATCGAGATGCAGATTGCTGCAGCTAAAGGAATCGCAAGTTTAATTCCAGAGAGTGAGCTCAGCACGACGAATATCATTCCTGATGCCTTCCAAGATGGTGTCGCAACTGTTGTAGCCAAAGCAGTAAGTGGCAGTGTGGATGACTAAGTATAGATAAATAAAGCGCATTGTCATTAACATAAAAACGGATAGGTCGTAGGTGTTACGATCTATCCGTTTTTTTATATGTACAAAAAAGCGTCATTTTTCTCAACTGATAATGTTTGGTTTAGCCCTTATAAAAGAAGTCGATAGCGTATATAAGGAGAGCATAGACTGGGGTTGTATGATATAATATAAGAATGGAAATTGAAAAAACAAATCGCATGAATGCCCTATTTGAGTTTTATGCGACTTTGCTGACAGAAAAGCAGATGAATTATATCGAACTCTACTACGCTGATGACTTTTCTCTTGCAGAGATAGCAGAAGAATATAACGTCACACGACAAGCTGTTTATGATAATATTAAGCGGACAGAAAAAGTACTAGAAACGTATGAAATCAAGCTGCACATGTATTCTGATTATATTGTTCGAGACCAGATTTTTTCAGAACTCTTGACGAGATATGAAGCAGATACCTATCTGACGCAACAAATTGACCTACTACAAAGCTTAGAAAACGAATAGAAATATTAAAAGGAGGATGTGAGTTTTAGTAGCCTGGCTGTCTAGGTTACTTGCTCATACGACAATTATGGCATTTGAAAATTTAACCCAACGCTTGCAAGGTGTCTTTAAGAATTTCCGTGGCAAGAAAAAAATTACCGAAAACGATGTTTTAGAGATCACCAAAGAAATTCGCGTTGCCTTATTAGAAGCCGATGTTGCTTTACCTGTTGTCAAAAAATTCATCAGAAACATCCGTGCACGTGCCATCGGTGTTGAAGTATCTGAGGCCTTACAACCTGCCCAACAAGTGATTAAAATCGTCGATGAGGAATTGACAGCGATTTTAGGTGGTGGGGAAGTTGCACTAGGAAAATCTCCTAAAATCCCGACCATCATCATGATGGCAGGTCTTCAAGGGGCTGGTAAAACAACCTTTGCTGGTAAACTAGCTAAACGCCTCAAAGATACTGAAAATGCACGTCCTTTGATGATTGCGGCCGATGTTTATCGACCAGCAGCTATCGAGCAGTTAAAAACAGTCGGGAAACAAGTCGATGTCCCTGTCTATGATGAAGGAACAGATGTTAACCCTGTTGAGATCGTCCGTCATGGCTTAGCCTTAGCTGCTGAGAAACGTCATGATTATGTCTTGATTGATACGGCAGGTCGTCTTGAGATTGATGAAAAACTCATGGATGAGTTGATTCAAATCAAAGCAGTAGCAGAACCAACTGAAATTCTATTAGTAGTGGATGCCATGACAGGTCAAGTCGCCGCTGATGTTGCTAAAAAGTTCAATGAAACGCTTGATATCTCAGGTGTCATCATTACCAAACTTGATGGGGATACACGTGGTGGTGCTGCGCTTTCTATTCGTGAGATTACTGGTAAGCCGATTAAGTTTGTCGGGACTGGTGAGAAGCTAACTGATTTGGAAGTCTTCTATCCAGATCGTATGAGTTCACGTATTCTTGGCATGGGTGACATGCTGACCTTGATCGAAAAAGCACAGGGGCAGTTTGATGAAGCGCAATCAGCTAAAATGGCTGAAAAAATGCGTGAAAATAGCTTTGATTTTAATGACTTTATTGAGCAATTAGACCAAGTCCAATCGATGGGGCCGTTGGATGAAATCATGAAGATGATTCCGGGTATGTCTGAGATCCCTGGTGCTGCAAATATGAAGGTTGATGAAAAAGATATCGCACGAAAACGTGCCATGGTCCTATCAATGACACCCGCAGAACGGGAGAATCCTGAGATTTTGTCACCTTCTCGTCGTAGACGGATTGCGGCAGGATCTGGTAATACCTTTATCGAAGTCAATAAACTGATCAAACAGTTTAATGAGTCTAAGAAAATGATGAGCGGCATCATGAATGGTGATATGAGTGCCATGCTAGGTGGCATGGGTGGCGGTAAAATGCCAAATATGCCAGCTGGCATGCCTGATATGAGCGCACTTGGCGATCTGGGTGGTGCTGGCATGCCTGACATGAGTGCCATGTTTGGTGGTGGTCTTAAAGGTAAAGTTGGTAAGATGGCCATGAATGCTGCCATGAAGCGTGCTCAGAAAAAACTCAAAAAAGGTAAGAAAAAGAAAAAATAAGGACCAAATGTGTTGCACTGATGATGTGTAGTCGCGTGTTTGATGCGTTAGACAGGATATAACTAGACGAATGACAATTTTTTTAATCGGGTTTATGGGATCGGGCAAGTCAACAGTTGCGAACTTATTGGCACCTGACTTTATTGATATGGATGCAGTCATCGTTGATAACATAGGAATGCCTATTTCAACGTATTTTGAGAAGTATGGTGAACCTGCCTTTCGTCAGGTTGAATCAAAGCTCTTAAAAACATTAGCATTATCTGGAAACATTGTCTCGACCGGAGGTGGCATTGTTTCTTCTAAAGAAAATAGACGAATTCTGAGTGAGTCAACAAGCCAAGTCATCTACCTTAAGTCCAATTTTTCTGATTTATATGCACGGATTATGGCAGATAAAGCCAACGTCAGACCCTTATTTTTAGAGCATACAAAAGAAGCCCTAGAGGTCATCTACGAGAGTCGAACAGCATTATATGAAATGGTTGCGACAAAGACTGTCCTTGTGACTGATAAGCGCCCAGAAGATATTGTAAAGGAAATTCAATTATGAAGATTGGTTATCTCGGTCCGAAAGCATCTTTTACCTATGCAGCAGCCTATGCAGCATTTCCTGAAAGCCATCATACCTTGATTCCCTTTGATACCATTACTGAGGTCATCAAAAATTATGAGACTGGTTTAGTTGATTTTGCCATTGTTCCAGTTGAAAATTCGATCGAAGGTAGTGTCCACCAAACGGTCGATTATCTCTACTTACAAGCCGATAATATCAAGGCACAGGCCGAGATTGTACAACCCATCAAACAACAGTTGATGGCGACAGATAGCACCAAGCGGATAGATAAAATATTTTCTCATCCACAAGCCATTGCCCAATCGCTTAAATATCTACAAACGCATTTTCAAGAAGCTAAAATCGAGAGTACAGATAGTACGGCCTATGCCGCGCAGTTTGTCGCTGCGCATCCTGATAAACCCTTTGCTGCTATCGCACCTGTGGCCAGTAGCCTTGAATACGACTTAACCATCATTGCGCATGATATACAAGAAATTGATGAGAATTATACGCGATTCTGGATATTAGGTAAGACAAGACCACAAATTAAGTTGCCCGTTTCGGACCAAAAAATTACCCTAGCACTAACCTTAACGGATAATCAACCAGGTGCCCTATATAAGGCCTTAAAAATATTTTCAGATTTTGGCATTAACTTATCAAAGATAGAATCTCGTCCGCTTAAAACCTTCTTAGGTGAATATTTTTTCTTAGTTGATGCGGTCTATTCTGGTGACTATATATACTTGATTAACGCCCTTGAAAAACTCGGTGTTACGGTCAAACAACTTGGTAAATACAAGGTTTACAAGATGTAATGACTTAAAAAAACTAACGGAATAGACAACATCCGTTAGTTTTTTTCAGATACTATTAATTTATTATCTGGTGTTAAGTTCAGTTGATAGGTTGGCGTGGTTGAAAAAGCGATTTTTAGATTTTGTAAGCAGAGAACAAGCCACGTAAAACCAAAGCCATAGCCCAGAATCTCAAAGGCAGTCAGTGAGATATAATGCACCCCCATAAATAAAACGATAAGGGTAATCATAAATCCTGCGAAGGCATAGGATAGGATCAGAAACTCTTTTGAGATTTTAGGCACTAGCCATTTCTGTAAAAGAATGATAACAAGCATGAGTGCAACCATCGACTTTGCAGCAAAATTATGAGCTGTATGAAGCCATGAACCAGCCACATTTTCAAATGTCCCAATTAAGGCTAAAGACGTGCAGATAAGACTGAAGAGCACGCGTAAAATCGTTAATTTGATATAGCGGTCACGAACCAGCTTATTTTTATCAATGATGTCACCAAAAATATAATCGGTTAAGGTTAACATTAATAGAGATGAGAAAATAAGCGTGAGATTAAACTGCCACTTGTTACCAGCATTTTGTGTGCCAAGAAAACTAAAATTGATCTGCCACCAGTTAGGATTGGCATTGGTGATCATGGATAAAAAGAGCCCACCGATTGTCGTTAGGGAAAAAATCGTCGTGATTCGAGCAAAGGTGATGGTCAAGGCCGCATAAATCATGCTGAAATTACCGATGGCCACAAAAATTAAGATCAGCCAGCTTGCTGTAAATGGATCAAATTTTGCACCAATAAAGGCGAAATCAATGACATAAAAAAAGAGTGAATAAAAGGCGTATAGTAGAATCGTGTGCGCAATGGTTAAGGTAAAAAAATTCCTAATCCTCGTCATACGTCCCGTGGACAATTCTGTTATATGTGGTCTGACAAGCATTGCAATCATAAAACTGATCAGACCGGATATGACACCTAAAAAGGCCGCGACTTCACTAACTGAAAAGCCATCTGATACGAGTGACACAAGACGCACCTGATTTGTTTGAAAAATAATAAAGGCGATGATGGCACTGATAAGTGCTGGTACCAAGGTCCATCTTAGGGACATGTTTTGAGACAAATTAGTTGCATTCGGTGGTTTAATGACTAAACTATTTGATTCAAAAACAGCCTCAAATTGGCTTGTTTGTCCTATTTTATCATATAACTCATCCGGTATTTGTATATTAAGCTTCATGGATTTATTATAACACATTTCATTTATGGCATATCGGGTTAAGTCATAGACCTTACAATGCTGTAAGTTAATACTGGTTGATTGTAAGCCTAAAGCGTATCGGCTGTGAGATAATAATAAAGTATAAGTGGCCTAGACACCCAGTGTTAATTAATAGGTCTACTAGCTATCATTGTCAAATTAAAAGGAGAGTCATCATGTTTTTACAAGTTAATCATTTAGAAAAAGTATTTCAAACACGTTTTTCAAAGGAAAAGACACACGCCTTATCAGATGTTAGTTTTACAGCTGAGCAGGGAGAGTTCATCGCCATTATGGGAGAGAGTGGAAGTGGTAAAACGACCTTACTTAATATTTTAGCCACCCTAGAAAAACCGAGTAATGGGGATGTCGTGCTTGAAGGAAGGCAGATCAGTACGATTAAAGAAGCAGGACTCGCAGAATTTAGACGAGATCATCTAGGATTTGTCTTCCAGGACTTCAACCTGCTGGATACACTCAGTGTACGTGATAATATTTTTCTACCTTTGGTACTGGCAAGGCACCCCTATAAAGAAATGGCTGCGCGTCTTGCAGTCTTGGCACCAAAACTTAGTATTCTAGATCTACTAGATAAGCAACCATTTGAACTCTCTGGTGGGCAAAAACAACGGGTTGCGATTGCACGCGCTTTAATCACCAATCCTAAGCTCATACTAGCTGATGAACCAACAGCAGCGCTAGATTCAAAGAACTCAGATGTCCTACTAGACTTGTTTGAGCAGATAAATGCTGACGGTCAAACTGTGCTCATGGTAACGCATTCTAGTTTAGCTGCCAGCCATGCTAGTCGCGTCTTATTTATAAAAGATGGTAAGATTTTCCATCAATTATATCGTGGTGACAAAACACCTAGAGACTTTAATCTTGATATCATGTCTACCATGACGGCTATATTAGGAGGAGAATGATGTTTTATATCAAACTTGCTACTCGTAACTTCAAAAAATCATTGGCAAACTTTGCACCCTTCTTACTAGCGACAACCGTCATGTTTGCCATGACCTTTATTATCGCAAATATCGCCTTTTCTCCTGGATTAGACAAGCTGACTGGTGCTGAATATGCCAGGTTCATGATGATAGCTGGGCTCGTCATCGTTGTTTTCTTTTCGATTATCATCGTTAGCTATAGTTATCGATTTTTACTGAAACAACGGACAAGAGAGTTTGGCTTATATAATATTTTAGGGTTAAATAAAAGACAGATTTCAACCATTTCCTTTTGGGAACTTGTCATCGCCTTCTTTTTGACAGTCATCACTGGGACGATTGTTGGTCTAATTCTATCCCAATTTTTATTTTTAATCTTCACCAAAATTATCGGGGCAACCTATTTTAACTTAGGCATCTCTATTGTCGCAATTGGTCTTTCCGTGCTGACTTTCTTTATCATTTTCTGCTTGCTCATGATTTTTGCATTTTTGACGATCCTCAAACATTCAGCAATCAGTCTCTTAAAGGATAATAGTCGAAGTGAACGAGAACCTCGTGGCCGCATTATCGTCTCAATTCTTAGTATCCTATGCCTAGGCACTGCCTATTATATGGCAATTACGATCAAGAATCCTTTAGTTGCCTTGATGTCATTTTTTATTGCAGCCTTACTTGTAATCATCGGTACTTATTGTCTGTATATGGGTGTAACAATCTTTGTACTGAAACGACAAAAGGCAAATAAAGCGTATTACTATAAACCTGAGCATTTTATTACAACCAGCAGCATGCTTTATCGCATGAAAACAAATGCAGTCGGTCTTGCCAATATTACGATTTTAGTCACGATGACCTTTGTCACAATCGCGACATCTGTTGCGCTTTATGTCGGTGTACAGGAAGTCATTACGGATCTCTTTCCCCAAAATACTGATGTGAGAGTATTCGGTAATGATATCAGTCAAAATAAAAATAAGCTGGATGGATTCATTAACGATAACCAACTCGCCAACAAGTCACGATCAACCTACTCTAGTTTTACAACAAATACGGACTTTAAACCTGATCAGGCCAAACATATTAAAATTACAACAGAGAACTCAGTCACTAAAGATTATGCCGCTTTATTATTTGTAACACGCAAGGATATGATAGCGATCGGCAATGATTTACCAGAGGTTAACAATGATCAAGTATTGATGTATACCGTCCAAGGTAACCGTGATGTCAAAACGATGGATTGGTATGGACAACAACTTGTTGTCACCAAAGTATCAGGTAAGTTAAAACACTTGACCAATCCTTATACCGTTGCCAATGCTTATATCATGGTCGTAAAAGATGATCAAGAACTGCTTAAGTTAACTGATTTGTTCAATAAAAATAACGTGATCAAGTCTAATGATGGTAGCACTTCAAGCCAGACCATTATCATCAATACAGATACATTTTTGAATCTGTCTGAAAAAAATCAAGGCATTGTCAAAGCTAAGGAAAGTGAGACGATAAGAATCTCAACTGAAACTGAGATCAAGCAACTGATGAATGGCTTGACCGGTGGCTTTCTATTTATTGGCTTCATACTAGGGATAACTTTTATCTTAGGTGCAGCTTTAATCATTTATTATAAGCAACTATCTGAAGGTGCAGAGGATAAAAGAAGTTACCGCATCTTACAAGAAATTGGTTTGACTAAAAAAGAAGTGAAAAAAGCCATCAATTCGCAAGTATTAATCGTCTTCTTTATGCCAATCATCGTCAGTATTATTCATTTTTCAGCCGCCTTTTTGATGATTGAAAAACTAATCAAACTCTTTGGTGTCTCTAATACATCAAGTATTGCGACTGTGAGCCTCATCACGATTGCAATCATCTCAGTCATTTATTATCTGATCTATCGAAAAACATCTAAAATTTATTATCGGATTGTTGAAAGATAATGGCTTAACGCAAACACCGACAAGGTGTTTTTTTGATAGATAGTTATGTTACCCCCCTGGGCTTCCCTGTTTATTCACCGTTTTAGGCTACTTTTTGCTAAAATAAAGCTATGAAAGATAAAATTTTTATCGTAGAAGATGACACCACGATCGTCAAGTTATTGCATGATCGGTTAGCAACAGAATTTAAGGTGCAGACGACAGATAATTTTCGTGCTGTTACCTCTGAAATTAATGACCACCAACCAGACTTGGTTTTGATGGATATTACGCTACCCTATTTTAACGGCTTTTATTGGACAACAGAAATTCGAAAAGTAAGCCAAGTACCGATTATTTTCATATCAAGCGCAACAGACGAAATGAACGCAGTCATGGCCATGAACATGGGTGCCGATGATTTTGTCAGTAAGCCATTTTCAGTCGACGTGCTGATTGCTAAAATGAATGCCCTTTTGCGGAGAACTAAAGTGCAAGTGAGTAACTTGGTATTTGGTCGTTATACGCTTGACTTAACAGGAAATTTTTCAGATGGTCAATCGATGATTACCTTGACGAGAACTGAGACTGTCATTCTGAAGAGTCTATTTGAAAAAGTGGGTATCGTCGTTGATAAACAAACTATTTTAAAGCAACTCTGGGAAAGTGATGCTTACATCGATGCTAATACCCTAAATGTCAATATGAGTCGACTTAGAAAAAAATTATTAGGGCTAAATTTTCAAGCAATCCATACAGTTAGAGGTGTGGGGTATGTTGTGAAATGAAAGTACATGGTCAGCTTTTAGGCAGGTTTATCCAGGAGAAAACAGGTGAATTATCGGCATTTTTTGTAACCGAAGGATTGATTGCCTTAATTTTAGTACTAGAGGGGATCAATCTAGCTTTATTTTGGGTTGCCTTCTTTACCCCTTTTCTGGTCTTTTTGGTTTTTCAGATACTAGCTTATGTCAAGTTTGTGCGCTTACATCAGTTTTTGACATCAGTTGATGTGACAACCTTACCTGACTTTCCAGACTCAAGCCGGATTGGTCAGGACTACCAAGCCTTGATTTTTGAGTTAAACGATAGCAGTCAAAAAAAATATCAAGCATTAGCCGACTTTGATAAAGACTTACTTGATTTGACAAAATTATGGACACACCAAATGAAGGTTCCCCTTTCTGCGCTTGATTTAATGGTACAAACAGATAGACTAACCAATCAAGACGTGGAGAACCAAGTAATTGAGTTGGATAATTATATCACGATTTTATTAAGTTATTTACGTCTGCAACATACAGCAACGGATTTTCGTTTTGAGGTATTTGATGTAGCAGATGTGGTACATATCATCATCAAAAAGTATGCCAATCAATTTATTTTGAAAGATTTATCCGTCTCTGTCATCGGTTCTTGGCAGATAACGAGTGATAAGAAGTGGTTATCTGTTGCCTTAGAACAGCTAATTAATAACGCTGTAAAGTATACTAAAAAAGGTAGTGTTGCGATCACACTGGACCACTCGATCGATATTTCTGATACAGGAATCGGTATCTTAGCAGAAGATATACCAAGAATTTTCGAACATGGCTTTACAGGCTTTAATGGCAGAAAATATCAAAAATCTACTGGACTAGGCTTATATTTGACCCAGGATATCTTAAAAAAACTTGCCTTTGATATTCACATTAGCAGTCAGATTGAAAAAGGGACGACTGTACACGTTAGTAAACATATACCCGTTTTATGAGCATACAACGACCCTGTAAGGATGAGGATAAAAATTATCCTTTTTTTATTGTCTCTAGGTTCTGTAGTTACTAGCCGTCCGTGTAAGAAGTTGAAAATAAAGTAAAAAAATGACAACTAATGAAACCTTTTGAGCAATGCGTGTGTCTAATAAGTGAACAAAAAAAGAAAAGGGATGATATGGAAAAAAGCAGACAGATTCAACTCGTCAAAAAGGCTAAGAAAGGAGATGACCAAGCCTTTATTACACTTTGTGAGGACTATCAGCAAGTAATCTATAATGCGGCCTACAAAATACTGTTAAATCATGCAGATGCAAGTGATTGTCTACAAGAAGCAGAATTAAAAGCTTGGCAAAATATACGTAGTTTAAAGAATGAAGCCGCATTTAATTCTTGGCTATTTAGAATTATGACTAATATTGCTAAAAGTATGTTGACTAAAAAACAGAAATATGTTGAGTTAAAGGACTATCATCTAGTCAGCCAACAGCAAGATATGACAGCGAGTGATACGATGCAAGATATGTTAGCTAAATTACCAGATGTTTACAGGATAATATTGGTTTTATATTATTATGCTGGCTTTAGCATCAAGCAGATTTCTGAACAGGAAAGAAAACCGATTAATACCGTAAAAACGAGACTGGCACGTGGTAGAAAAATGTTGAAAGAACTACTGGAGGATAAAAAATATGGATGAAAAAATAGAAACTTTCTTCAGCTCTCAAGTACCGATACCTGAAGAAGTCTTGACAGAATTGACCCTAAACCGCAGCCAGTTTTCGGGGATTGCTCAAGAAGCAGCCCCTCATTCAAAACGTAGCATTAGCAAAAAAATGAGTATCATTATCGGATTAGCAGCGATGCTAGGCTTAAGTATTGTATTAACCCAGACACCCGTTATTGCCGTTATAGAGACCGCACTTGGGATCAATCAAGATGCAGCAGTTAAAGTAGTTGAAGAGCAGGGTATCCCAACTAAACTGAACTTAAGTAGTGTCCAAAATGGTCGGGAGATAACCGTCACAAAATTTGTGTCAACAAAGAAAAAAATGGCCTTTGACTATCAGTTTAAGATTGATGATCCGACGCTAAAAACAATACTAGAAAAAACAGGAGAAAATAAAGCAAGACCAGCTGATGTGATGTTAGGCTTATTTGCAGAAGGTAATCCTAAAAATTTATTTGGGGGTGTTTTCTATAGTGATGCTTATTACATAAAGGATGGGATTTATCATGGGTCAGTAGATGCAACTTTTGTGTCACAAAAGATTCCTAAGAATGCGAAATTAACCCTGCATATCTATAGTTTAGCATGGACAGATCGCGAGAGAGTAAGACCAATAATAGAAAAAGCAGAGGCAGAAGGGAGTACTAGTTTCTCTATAGGGCCAGCAGATGTAAAATATGAAGGGGATTGGCAGTTTAAGATTAACTATCAGCCTATATTAACGACGAGAAAACCTAAAATAAGTAAAACGGTCAATGTTAGTGAGATTAGTGCAGTTAGTGATGCACTACAAACAACTATCAAGTTTAAGGGAACGAGTTTAACACCAGGTACGACGCCAGATGTTGTTGTCTATCGAAATGGTGTGAAGTTAGCACCGAATTCACTTGGATTTGGAGGAGATGGGTATGACACCTGGTTTGACTTAAGTGCTTTAGATAAGTCAAAGGCTACTTATAAGATTGAGTTGATTGAATATGATGACAAACATAATGGGAAAGTAATCGGTTCATTTGAGTTAAAGTAAGTTAGCAAATGCTGTATAATGACTAGCAATAGAGTGGTGGCCAGAATGATAAGGTCATCTCTTTTTTATGTAAAACTTAGCTATCATATCAGACCAAACGATAGTATCAGATTAAGAGATATGCTATAATAATGAGAAGTAATAAAGTAATTATAAAGGAAACTATTTATGTCAAACCATATTAATGTTATCGGTGCCGGTCTTGCTGGTTCTGAAGCTGCCTACCAAATTGCCAAGCGTGGCATCCCTGTCAAGCTTTACGAAATGCGTGGTGTCAAGCCAACACCGCAACATAAAACAACTGATTTTGCAGAGCTCGTTTGTTCAAATTCTTTGCGTGGTGATGCAATAACTAACGCTGTTGGTCTTTTGAAAGAAGAGATGCGCCAACTGGATAGTATCATTATCAAGTCAGCAGATGAAACACGTGTCCCTGCTGGTGGTGCCTTAGCCGTTGACCGTGAAGGCTTTGCAGCACATGTAACAGCACAAATTTCTAGCCATCCCCTAATTGAAGTTATCCGAGCTGAAATGACTGAGATCCCAAATGATGAAATTACTGTCATTGCCTCAGGTCCCTTAACGTCTGATACCTTAGCCAATAAAATACATGAGTTAAATGATGGTAGTGGCTTTTATTTCTATGATGCAGCAGCCCCTATCGTAGATGTCAGTACCATCGACATGAGCAAGGTCTACCTGAAGTCCCGTTATGACAAAGGTGAGGCTGCCTATCTTAATGCCCCGATGTCAAAAGAGGAGTTTACCGCCTTTCAAGAAGCCTTGGTTACAGCTGAGGTTGCTGAGTTAAACGCGTTTGAAAAGGAAAAATACTTTGAAGCCTGCATGCCGATTGAAGTGATGGCAGCACGTGGTTTCAAAACGATGTTATTTGGACCGATGAAACCAGTTGGTCTTGAAAATCCAAACGAAATCTATACAGTGACAAAACGCGATGGTACGACGTATGAAACAAATGTGCCTTATGCTGTTGTTCAGCTTCGTCAAGATGATGCTGCTGCCAGTCTTTACAATATCGTTGGCTTCCAAACTCACCTTAAGTGGGGGGAACAAAAACGTATTTTCCGGATGATTCCAGGACTAGAAAATGCTGAATTTGTCAGATATGGCGTCATGCATCGTAACTCTTACATGGATTCACCGAATCTATTAACGCAAACACTTAGATCTAAAAAACAAGAGAATCTCTTTTTCGCGGGTCAAATGACTGGTGTAGAGGGCTATGTAGAATCAGCAGCATCTGGTTTAGTCGCAGGCATCAATGCAGCAAAATTATTTAAAGAAGAAGCGTCAGTTATCTTCCCAGAAACAACAGCTATTGGCTCACTACCTTATTATGTCACACATGCTAATAGTAAAAACTTCCAACCGATGAATGTTAACTTTGGTATTATCAAAGAACTTGAAGGGGAGCGTATTCGCGATAAAAAAGAGCGTTATACTGCAGTTGCAGAGCGTGCACTTACAGCCTTGAAACCCTATCTAGAAGTCTAATGACTCCAGATGAAGTTACATAGAAATAATTATGTAAAATACGTGTTGTCTAATTCAGTTTAACCCAGATAAATAAGGAGACCCTATGAAAGTACCTTTTGTAAATCAGTCACAACTTGAAGAGATAGTCGCAACATATCCAACACCTTTTCATCTTTATGATGAGGTGGGGATTCGTGAAAAAGCACGTGCACTTAACAAGGCATTCAGCTGGAATCCAGGGTTTAAAGAATTTTTTGCTGTTAAAGCAACACCAACACCAGCTATTTTAAAAATCTTGCAAGAAGAAAATTGTGGTGTCGATTGTGCATCTGAAATTGAACTGTTGATGTCACATAAACTTGGGTTTAAAGGCCCAGATATTATGTTTTCTTCAAATAATACACCAGCCCAAGAATTTCAGTATGCCAGAGAAATTGGTGCGACCATTAATCTGGATGCTTATGAACATGTTGCGTTTTTAAATGAGGTGACAAGCATTCCTGAGACAATCTCTTGTCGTTACAATCCTGGGGGCGTCTTCTCACTTGGGACTGATATCATGGACAATCCTGAGGAATCTAAATTTGGTATGACCAAGTCCCAGTTAATTCAAGCGTTTAAAGACTTGAAAGCCTTGGGCGTTAAAAAATTTGGTATCCACGCTTTTCTTGCATCTAACACCGTAACAAACGCGTACTATCCTGCTCTAGCAAAAGAATTATTTGAGTTAGCAGTTGAAGTCGTTGCAGCTACAGATGTTGAACTTGACTTTATTAACCTATCTGGCGGTATTGGTGTCAATTACCTACCTGATCAGGTGGCAAACGATATCGCTGTCATTGGCGAGGGTGTCAGACAGGCTTATGAAGCTGTTCTTACCCCTAATGGACTAGGACAAGTTAAGATTTTTACAGAGCTAGGCCGTTTTATGTTAGCACCACACGGTCATTTGATTACGACTGTCTTACATATGAAAAAAACCTATCGTGATTATGTTGGTGTTGATGCGAGTGCAGTTAATCTCTTACGTCCTGCCATGTATGGGTCATATCATCATATCAGTGTTTCTGGCAAGGAAACTGCTCCAGAAACGCATGTCTATGATGTGGTCGGCTCACTATGTGAAAATAACGATAAATTTGCCAAGCAAAGAGCACTACCTCAAGTTACTGTTGGTGATACCTTAGTCATCCATGACACAGGTGCGCATGGTTTTTCGATGGGCTATCAGTATAATGCTAAACTACGCTCTGCTGAATTACTGCTTCAATCAGACGGCACAACACGCCTCATTCGTCGGGCAGAAAAAGCAGCAGATTACTTCGCGACTTTAGATGGCTTTGATTTCTAAATGAAAATAGACAGTTTATGTAAAATTTGATATAATTAAATGACTAATCAAAAAGAAGAGAGATAAAAAATGTCAATCGTACTAGCTATTTTATTAATTGTTGTTGCTGCCCTAGGTGGCTTTGCTGGAGGCTTGTTCCTTAGCCGTCGCCAAGTTAAGCAAATGTTGATGGAAAACCCACCATTAAACGAAGATGCTGTTAGAACGATGATGAGTTCTATGGGCCGTAAACCGAGTGAGACACAAGTACAACAAGTACTACGTCAAATTCGTGCAGCTGCCAAACAAGCTGACACTAAAAAATAAAGGTTAAGATAAGGTATCTCTAAAAATGATGGTTTGGGATGTCTAGGCAGTAACAGTCATATTGGTTAATGTCTACTACTGATTTTGATTTACTCCCAACAGGTCGTATAGCTTTAACTATAGAGAGATATCTAAAAAAGCTGAGCGTGTCTCAGCTTTTGTTTTTGTGAGGTAATCTAGATGGATAATCGCCCGATAGGGTTTTTAGACTCAGGTGTCGGCGGACTGACAGTCGTAAAAGAATTAATACGCCAATTACCAGATGAAGAAGTCATCTATGTAGGTGATTCAAGACGTGCACCATACGGGCCAAGGCCTGCTAGTCAAATCCGGCAGTTTACTTGGGAATTAGTTAACTTCCTTTTATCAAAAGATGTTAAGATGATTGTCTTTGCTTGTAATACGGCAACTGCTGTTGCTTGGGAAGAAGTGAAACAGCAACTTGATATTCCTGTTTTAGGGGTCATTTTACCGGGAGCTAGTGCTGCCATAAAAGCCACGACTAATGGAAGAATTGGTATTATCGGTACTGAAATGACGATTGCATCTGATATCTACCAGAAAAAAATTCATCTATTATCTCCAGAATTGGTCATCCATTCATTAGCTTGCCCTAAATTTGCACCTATAGTGGAATCAAATGAGACCACATCTAGTGTTGCTAAAAAAATCGTCTATGAAACATTAAAGCCATTGGTTAACCGTGTAGATACATTGGTACTAGGGTGTACACATTATCCTTTACTAAGACCAATCATTCAAAATGTCATGGGAAATTCGGTCAAACTGATTGATAGTGGCGCTGAATGTGTCAGAGATATCTCAGTATTGCTTAACTATTTTGAGATAAACCGTGAGCGCACATCACTAAAAAAAGTACATCATTTTTATACAACAGCGAGTGCACAATCATTTGACGACATAGCCGAAAATTGGCTTGCGATACCAGTAAAATCGAGGACACTTAGATTATGAGAAAATTATATAAGCACGAAACCAAACAGATATTTGCCTATGTACTCGCTGATGAGCGAACGTTAATCATCGAAAGTATCTTTGGAGATGAACTTGAGATACCACTATACAGTCTCTTTTTTAAGTACTTCCCCAAACTGCAAGGTCTGAAAATAATCGCCGTTGATGAAAGGCCTTCTGATATCATTGACTTGTTTTTCCAAGTCTTAAGAGACGTAACAGCTGAAGAGTATCAGTATCAGTTAAGCGATACCTTAACAGTTAGCTTAGCAGGCAATCAAATACATTCTGAAACGGTCACTTTAGCAACAACCCAAGATAAATCACTCTTAATTGCAACGCGTAATGAAGGTAAAACACGAGAGTTTAAGGCCTTCTTTAGCCATTTGGGTTATACTGTAAAGAACCTGAATGATTTCCCTGAGTTACCCGACGTTGCAGAAACAGGGATGACATTTGAAGAAAATGCCCGTTTAAAAGCCGAAACGATTTCTGAACTAACAGGTGAGCTGGTGCTTGCGGATGATAGTGGGCTGATGGTAGATGTCCTAGGTGGCCTTCCTGGTGTTTGGTCTGCTAGATTTGCTGGCCCACATGCGACAGATGCAGCCAATAATGCAAAACTCCTACATGAGCTAGCAAGTACAGCTGTAACACCAGAAAAACGGACTGCAAAATTCCATACGACCTTGGTTGTTGCAGCACCGGACAAACCGTCTCTTGTTGTTGAAGGAGAGTGGTTAGGCGCCATAGCAACCATTCCAAAAGGGGATGACGGGTTTGGCTATGATCCCTTATTCATTGATGAGGCAACTGGTAAAACTGCAGCACAACTGACATTAGCGCAGAAAAACAAGGTATCCCATCGTGCGCTTGCTCTAGAGAAATTACTTACAAAATGGCCAGATTGGCAGAAATCGTGAGGGATTTATGATAATTGTTATGAGTGATTCACATGGTGAATCTAAAGTAATTCAAGATATAAAAGCTACCTATCAAGATGAGGCGAGTGCAATCGTCCACTGTGGCGATTCAGAGCTTGATGCGACTGATCCTATTTGGAAAGGTATTAGCGTTGTTAGGGGGAATTGCGACTTTGATACGCTATTTCCTGAAAGTCTTGTCATATCTGCTGATCAAGCACAAGTATTTGTCACGCATGGTCATTTATATGGTGTTAATTTTGGCCTATCACAGTTGACTGATGCTGCGCAAAAAGCGGGTTGTAAGCTTGCATTATTTGGTCATCTACATACGCCAATCGCTACAGTTGAGCAAGATATCCTGTGCTTAAATCCCGGTAGTGTTGCCCAACCAAGAGGTCAATATAAGACTAAGATGTACGCCAGGATTGACATCACAGCAGATGCCTATGTGATTAGCTATATGGATCTAGCACATCAGCCGATTGCTAATTTACAGTTTAGACTAGCGAGGTCTAGTCAATGATTGATAAGCATATTGAATCTTTCCTGATGCAACAAAGTGATACTTTTTTAAAACCAGCAAGTGAAGTAGCTGTTTTATTAAGTGAACATAATATCTCACATGCTAAAATTTTGTTAAGTCAATACAAGTATTCTAAAGTACCAGTGATTAACCAGGACCATGAATTTGTCGGTATCTTAGGCTGGACAGATATTATTAATTTTGAAATACAGCATGATTTTTTCTACGAAAAATCTGATAGAACGCCTATTTCAGAAATTGTTGATAAGGATGTCTGTACTGTACAAAAACATTATGAGCTAGAAGATATCTTACATTTATTAGTCAGGGAACCTTTTCTACCCGTTTTAAATGGTCAGACATTTTATGGTATTATCCCTCGACAAGAGATATTAAAGGCCTTTAATGCTTTTGCGCATACTTTTACTAAGGATTATGATATTATTGAACGAAAAAAAGATTAAAGCCTTCATCAACACGCGACAACAATTATCTGAAAATACTAAGCTTGCATACTTTTATGATTTACGTGCTTTTATCAAGTTTGTTGACGGCAAACCGCTAACACAAACTATTTTAAACCTGTTTCAGCTAGAACTCAGAACACTAGCTCCTGCATCACAGCATCGTAAAGTATCGACGATCAATTTATTTTTGAAGTACCTTTATCAAAGTGGTGATATCACGCAATATTATGAGCTAGAATCAATTTCACCTCTAGCACATAGGCAAACAAGCCACACTGAATATAGAGGCAGACTGATCGATATTACACCATATTATCACCAGGTTCAAAAACCAGGTGATTTACTAGTATTGCTCATATTAGAATTTGGTCTGAAACCATCAGAAATTCAAACGCTTAAATGGGCAGATTTCAACTGGGACTTCAAAATTCTAACAGTAGCTGGTAACGGTATCAAGCGGATATTGCCAATCAGAGAGCGATTCTCAAGATTGGCACGTCCTATAAAAAATGGGGATGAATTATTTACAAAATCTCGCCAATTTTTGCATTATGAATTAAAAAAGACAACCTCTCTATCATCTGCTTCATTAAGAGAGCAGTATATCTTACAGCGCGTTGCAGAGAAAATGTCCATTTACAAGTTGGCAGAGAGTTTAGGATTAAAGTCAATTCAAACCCTTGATAAATATTACAGATAAGAGAGTTTACATAAAATGAGTTATGTAAAAAAAGAAATCAACATAAAGATTCAAGACTTTGAAGGCCCGCTAGATTTGTTACTACATCTAGTGAATCAATACAAGGTGGATATTTATGAAGTCCCCTTAGTTGAGGTGATTACACAGTACCTCAGCTATCTAGATATGATGAAGGACAGAGCATTAGACCTTGCTTCAGAATACTTAGTGATTGCTAGTCAATTAGTCTTAATCAAGTCAAGACGGCTATTGCCGACTGTTTCAGAAGCGTTTGAAGAAGAAACGCTTGATCTAGAACAAGAAATCTTAAGCCAAATTGATGAATATCGTAAGTATAAAGCCTTGAGCCTAAGCCTTGAGGCAAAACATAGTGATCGTAGTCTATTTTATTCAAAAGCTAAAACAGAGATTTTAGCTGATGATGTTGCATTACTGGCTGATAAGAATGCCTTAGATTTATATTTTGCCTTTTCAGCACTTATGCAACGTAAAAAGGCTGAATTTCAAGATCATCATAATACGATAAACTCGGATGAGTTTTCAGTTGAGGATAAGATTAAGGATATTCTAGCCATTTTTGAAAAAAGTAAACACCATGTCTTCTCAGATTTTTTTAACCTTACGCATTCTTTAGATGAAGTGGTCACTGTATTTCTGGCCATGTTGGAGTTAATCAAAAATCAAACACTGACTTTTGAGCAGACCGATTCATTTGGTGATATTATGTTGTCAAGAACAGAAGTGGAGATGATAAGTGAATAAAACTGCTGAACTTGAAGTATTACTATTTGTTACAGGCGAAGAAGGCGTGACATTAAGAGATTTATCAGGCCTCTTAAACATTACCCCTAGTGCAGTAACCCAACAAATTGAGAAACTGACTAAAAAGTACACGCTGGATAATGCCTCTGCTCTGACGATTATTGAAACCGCAGGAAAGTATCGACTGGCAACTAAGGCTGTGTTTAAGCCGTTATTGCAGCACTATGCAAAAACACCCATGAATCAGTCTTTGTCAAAAGCAGCTTTAGAGGTACTCGCGATCATTGCTTATAAACAGCCTTTGACACGATTGGAAGTCGATAAAATTCGAGGTGTTAATTCATCCGGCACCATGACAACACTTCAAGCTTTTGATTTAATCGAAGTGGTTGGTAAAAAGGAAGTCATAGGGAATCCTAATCTTTATGCAACAACTCACCATTTCTTAGATTATATCGGTATAAACAGCCTTGAAGCACTACCGGAAGTAAACGAGGAATCACTCATAGATATTGACGATGTTGATATCTTTAACGAAAAGGAATTAAAGACAAATGAGAATTAATAAATACTTAGCCCAAGCGGGCGTTGCAAGTCGTCGAAAAGCAGAAGACTTAATCAAAGCTGGTGATGTAACAGTTAATGGTAAGATCATGACTGACTTAGCTTACCAAGTTAAGTCAGGTGATGCAGTTGAAGTGAAACAAACACAGATCTATAAAGAAGAACCTGTTTATTATATCCTTAATAAACCACGTGGGGTTATTTCGTCAGTTTCTGATGAAAAAGATCGTAAAACTGTTTTAGACTTTTTCCGTCATATTCCTGAGAGAATTTATCCCGTCGGCAGACTGGATTGGGATACAAGTGGGCTATTACTCCTAACAAATGATGGTGACTTTTCAAATTTGATGACGCACCCAAGTCACCAAATCGAAAAAGTCTATATAGCCAAAGTTGAAGGACAAGCCAACAAAGAAAATCTTCGTCCATTAACGCAAGGTGTCAAAATAGATGGTAGAAAAACAAAACCTGCTATCTACCATATTATTAAGCAAGATGTCTCAACTAAAAAATCAGTTGTACAACTGACGATTCATGAAGGCCGGAACCATCAGGTTAAAAAGATGTTTGAAGCTGTTGGCTTACCTGTTCTAAAACTTTCTCGTGTTCAGTATGGTACCTTAGATTTGACTGGCCTACAACCTGGAGAATTCCGTAGACTATCTAAAAAAGAAGTCAGCCAGCTTGTCAATAGTGCGAAATCGTAATAAGTTTACATAGTTTATATGATGTAAAAAGCGCCAAATTAACTTCTTGAATTTAAGCCGTCAAAAGACTTGCAAAAATGCAAGTCTTTTGATATAGTTAAGAAGTCTTCAGGGCGGGGATCGTGTCCCCACTGGTGGTAAAGTCCATGAAGCTTGAGGTTAGATCTCGAGCCCGAATCGGTGAAATTCCGATACCAACTGTTAAAGTCAGGATAAAGAGGAGACAAGAAAATCAGGCACCATATATAGGTAAGGTAAAAACCAAGAGTTTTAAGCTTGAGTTCATTTTTTAGTCGTGACTTGTTTAGCCTAACAAACCTGTCTTTACGGGTATAGATAGGCGATTTCGACAGGTTAAACTGAGCAAATCAGATAGCCAAATTCTTTTTTAGCAACACCTATACATTTTCAAGTCTTCTAAATAAAATTTAGGAGGTGCCCAAATGACAAACTCACTTCGCACACGTAAGCTAGTATTGATTGCTATGCTCGCGGCTATTTCATTCATCTTGATGATCTTCCCACAATTTCCATTATTACCGGGGGCTGATTTTTTAAAGATTGAATTTTCTATTTTACCCATTTTAGTAGGTTTATATCTATTTGATTTACCTGCTGCATTGACGATTCTTGTCATCCGTTCTCTTTTAAAGTTATTACTGAATAACGAGGGCGTTAATACTTGGGTTGGCTTGCCACTTAATATAGTGGCTGTCGGTTCATTTGTTATGGTTTTTGCACTTTTTTTCAAAAGAAACGCATCTACTAAGACCTATGTTGCTGGCAGTATTCTTGCAACAGTTACGATGACAGTCGCGATGATGATCGTAAATTTTGTCTACGCTGTTCCCTTATATGCTAAATTTGCCCATTTTGATATTAATCAAATATTTGGCACTTGGCATTACCTGCTCGCGATTGTCTTACCCTTTAACTTGATTCAAGGTGTGATATTTGCGATCAGCTTTGCCATTATCTTTGTGGCACTCAAATCGATTTTAGATAGATTAACCAAAAAAAAATAAAAATGACCTAAACCCCTTGCTATACTGAAAAAACTCTGCTATAATTAAATAGTTGTTGTAAAACAACGTGACCGAAGACAGTTGGTGACGCAAGTCATAATTCCAACCGAGGACATTTATTTATTAGTTAATAATGAATTTTTGTACTCTCTATGTCTATGGTTGGCGTGGAGTTTTTTTACGCCATCAAATAATAGAGGAGGAAAAACAAACAATGAGTGAAGCTACAATCGCTAAAAAAGCTGAGTTAGTTGACGTTGTTGCCCAAAAATTTGCAGATGCTTCTGGTATCGTCGTTGCAGATTCTCGTGGACTTACAGTTGGACAAGACACTGAATTACGTAAACAATTACGTGAAGCAGGTGTTGAATTCAAAGTCATCAAAAACTCAATCTTGCGTCGTGCTGCTGAAAAAGCTGGTTATGCAGACCTTACGGATCAATTCGTAGGACCATCTGCTATCGCCTTTTCAAATGAAGATGCAATTGCACCAGCAAAAATCTTATCAGATTTTGCTAAAACTGCTGACAAACTCGAAGTTAAGGCTGGCGTTATCGAAGGCAAAGTATCTTCTAAAGAAGAAATTGCTGCTATCGCATCACTTCCAAGCCGCGAAGGATTGCTTTCTATGCTCCTTTCAGTACTTCAAGCACCAGTTCGCAATGTCGCATACGCTGTCAAAGCAGTTGCCGACAAAGCAGAAGAAGCAGCTTAAGGTTTACCTGGCTATTTCTATACCAAAGGCGAGCAAGTCGCTTAACACTTGCACACTAAATTAAAAATTCTAAGGAGATTCCAACAATGGCATTGAACATTGAAAACATCGTTGCTGAACTTGAAACAGCAACTATTCTTGAACTTTCTGAGCTTGTAAAAGCAATCGAAGAAAAATTTGACGTATCTGCAGCAGCTCCAGTAGCAGCAGCAGGCCCTGCAGCAGCAGCTGAAGAGCAAACTGAATTTGACGTTGAGTTGACTGCAGCTGGCGACAAAAAAGTTGCGACTATCAAAGCAGTTCGCGAAGCTACTGGTCTTGGACTTAAAGAAGCTAAAGATCTTGTTGACAGCGCTCCAGTTGTTATCAAAGAAGGTCTTTCAAAAGCTGATGCTGAAGCTATCGTTGAAGCTATCGGCGCTGCTGGTGGTTCTGCTGGTCTTAAATAATCTTTCGATTATATTAATAAGCATCTTAAAGACAGGGTACGAGCAAACTTCGTGCCTTGTTTTTTTATAGAAAAGATTATGACGCTTTCTGAGTAAAGCTATTGTTGATCCTATAAAGGTCGTCATAATTTAAATACAGAAGAGGATTTATGGAAAAAAAGCTAAAGATTAGTGATTATCTACTGATTGCATCGATGTTATTTGGGCTGTTTTTTGGTGCTGGAAATTTAATTTTTCCACTTCATATGGGACAAGAAGCAGGATCGGCAATTTCTCAAGCCAATATTGGCTTCTTAATTACTGGTATCGGCTTACCTTTCTTAGGAATCATTGCAGTTGGTTTATCTAGAACATCGGGTGTCTTTGAGATGGCATCCCGAATTCATCGCGTTTATGCCTATGTCTTCACTATCTTATTATATTTGGTCATCGGCCCATTGTTTGCTTTGCCTCGTCTGGCAACAACATCTTTTGAAATTGGTTTTTCATCAGTGCTATCAGCTGATGTACAGAAACCCGCCTTGGCAGTATTCTGCGTGCTATTTTTCTTTAGTGCCTGGTGGTTTGCCAGAAAGCCTTCAAAAATACTAGACTATATCGGAAAATTTTTGAATCCAATATTCTTAATCCTACTTGGCTTTTTATTAGTTATTGCCTTTATTCGACCAATGGGATCTAGTACAGATGCAGCAGTAGGACAAGCTTTTCAAGCTTCACCATTTGTTACAGGATTTACACAAGGTTATAATACCTTAGATGCACTTGCAGCATTAGCATTCGGCATTATTATTGTAACGACAATTAAACAACGTGGCGTAACCAACCCTAAAACGATTGCCATCGATACGATCAAGTCAGGCGTTATCAGCGTCTTGTTAATGGGGATCATCTATACCTGTCTATCTTATCTCGGTGCCATGAGTGTTGCCAAATTCAAAGTTAGTGAAAATGGTGGCATTGCCTTAGCACAAATTGCCCATTACTACCTAGGGACGTTTGGTATGATCATTCTTGCCTTAATCATCGTGATTGCTTGTTTGAAAACAGCAGTAGGGCTGATAACAGCTTTCTCAGAAACCTTCGTTGAATTATTTCCTAAACGCTCTTATGGTTTCTTTGCTATCACAGTCAGTGTCCTACCTTGTTTATTTGCAAATGTTGGTCTAACAAACTTAATCAGTCTTTCCGTACCAGTCTTAATGTTTATCTATCCTTTAGCGATCACATTAATCTTGTTATCTCTATTTAGTCCATTATTTAAGCATGCAAGTCGGGTTTATCGCGTTACGACTGTATTTACGGCTATTTCAGCCTTATTTGACGGGTTGAATGCCATACCATTTCCTGATCATGCACAGAACATCATCATTTCTATGGTTGATTTCGCTAAGGCCTTTATTCCTTTATTCTCTATTGGAATGGGGTGGTTAGTACCAGCTTTGATTGGCTTTATCATCGGCCTTATTTGGGAATTTCTGGCCAATAAAGTCAAACCCTCAACAGCATTAAAATAATAACAACAACCAAAAAACTAACAGCACAGAAGATGATGTACTGTTAGTTTTTTGTTATAGTAACTATTTTGTTGTGCACTTTACTGATGCTACAACAGGAAAAATGATCAATTTAGGCTTACTTGAATTTCATAATCGGTTTCTCAATTAATACATAAGATAAAAATGCAAAAGGAATTGTAATGACAATAGATAGTGTCACATTAACAAAGAACGGCAGAGACCCTTCTGTTACTTGATAGAGGATTTGTTGAATCAAAAAAGCATAAATGTATGTGCCATAGGAAATATCATACTTACTGCCAAAGTGATAAAACCTAATGTGTTTAGAATAAGATAAGGCAAATACGAGGTATGCCAGTGGTAACAGATATAAATTTGTGAAAGACAGGTTTTCGTTAGACAATATGATAAAACTTATCAATACTATACAGGTCCACTTTATTTCAAATTTGATATTTGACTTGATAAAATAAAATAGCATACCAGTAAAGAAAGCAAGAAACAGTGGTAAAACGATCACTAAACTATGCATAATAAATTGATCTTTTGAAAAAAAACTGAGTATAACAGATGTAACGATGACACACGCCATCATTAACTGCACAGTTAATTTATTCAATATCTTTAAATTACCCAGAACTGCAACACCAATATAGCATAAGAACTCCCAAAAAAGTGTCCAAAGACTCCCATTAACAGCATTTGGATAATGATTTTCTGTAAATAATCCAGGTAAAAAACTTGTTGCCGTAAAAAGTGGTATGCCTTTTATTGGGTAAAGATATACCTCTATACTTTGAAAGTAAGACTTAATATCTAATCTTGTTAAAAAAGGTCCTACTAAAAAGGCGGTCAAGAGCATTACAACAATCAAACCTGGATAAATTCTTAAAACTCGAGCTTTAAAATATTGAAAGTTAGTTTCACTCTTAATATAGCTTGCTGTAATTAAATAGCCTGATATAATGAAGAACACAGTAACAGCAAATTCTCCCAGACCAAATCCCAAGTGTAAAAAAGATACAATTGGTTCTTTTTTAGTCGTGTTGAAAATTGAAAAAGAATGTACATAAATAACCAATAACGCAGCTGATAATCTAATAATATTGAAATTATTTTCTCTTGTATTTTTCATTGTTTCCTTATATAATTTTTGTTATTAAAAATATCGATTTTTAATATAAAATTTCCTATAAATTGGGGTGAAGTTGCAAGTAACATAACAGCTTATCTGGACAAAGATTATCTAGCTCACTAATCTTTACAATTAATTATCGTTTAAAATAACAATATAGTGTCCTTAATCAAGTATACAATTAAACCTATAGTTATGCAATAGGTTATTAGGTTAGGCTATGAATTTAGTTGTTTATGAAGCAACTATTAGTACACTAGTGTTATCTTTCCGAAAAACTATAATTTTCTTGACAAAAATAAACATCTAGCGTATACTATTACTATGAAGAGAGAACGTTTAATTGATAATATCGAAAACTTGAAAGCTATGATGCCAAGCTTTGTTTTAGAATACTATAGATCTAAGTCTGCTGTCCCCTATGCCTTGACAACCTTATATGAATATCTTAAGGAGTATCATCGTTTTTTTACTTGGATGATGGCTGCTGATATCACGCAGGTAAGCCATATGCAAGCTATCTCACTTAAAACATTAGAAAACTTGACTAAATCAGATTTAGAAACCTATATCTTATACCTACGTGAGCGACCAAGACTAAATGCGACGACGACAAAGTATGGTGTATCACAGAGTACGATTAATCGTACCTTATCTGCACTCTCAAGTCTCTATAAGTATTTAACAGAGGAGGTTGAAGATGAAAATGGTGAGCCCTACTTCTATCGAAATGTCATGAAAAAAGTCAGCACACAAAAGAAAAAAGAAACATTAGCATCTAGAGCTGAACATATCAAAAATAAACTATTTTTAGGTAATGAAACCCAAGGCTTTCTAGACTTTATCGAAACAGAATACGAAAAAGCCTTATCTAATAGAGCAAAATCATCATTTTTTAAAAATAAAGAGCGAGATTTAGCCATTATTGCCCTTATTTTAGCCTCTGGTATTCGCTTGTCTGAGACGGTAAATATTGACCTAGATGATTTAAATATGAATACGTTTGTTGTTGAGGTGATGCGCAAAGGTGGCAAACAAGACTCAGTGAATATTGCTGGGTTTGCAAAACCGTATTTAGTGAATTATTTGGCTATTCGAGATAGTAGATATTGCCCAATACAGCAAGAAAAAGCCTTATTTTTAACTATTTATAAGGCTAAAGCCAATCGAATTGATAATTCAAGTATTGAGAAAATAGTTGGCAAATATTCTAAGGTTTTTAAAGTCCGTGTGACCCCCCATAAACTAAGACATACGTTAGCGACCCGTCTCTATGCGGAGACAAACTCGCAAGTTTTGGTTAGTCATCAACTTGGACATGCCTCTACTCAGGTAACTGATCTATATACCCATATCGTAAACGATGAACAAAAAAATGCCTTAGATAAGTTATAAGGTAACCGTTATAAAATAGCCACCTGCCAATCACATTCGATTGGCAGGTGGCTATTTTAAAAGATTATTGAGTTGTATCTTGTCTTAGGGCTAACTTCATTTTGAATCTATGATAGAGTTTGGCCAATAATGACCCAAATATTTTTTGAAAGAATATAGAATAACCTAGTAGCGCAACTAACAGAATCAAGTTAATATAGGTCACATTACCCAGATTTAAAAAGTCTTGACCGATAATCAAAGCAATAAAATACAGCGTTTGTGTCGTTAAGAAAATAAATAGTCGATATTTAGTATTCGGTGGATATATGTTTCTTTGCACAAGCAGATAATTCCAGGCGGTAAATAAAATCGCCATGATAGACAAAGCCTTTGTACTACTGCCGAAAAAGTGACCGACATTGATAATCAGTAAGGTACCGATGGCAATTGTTAAGCCAGGAGGAAAGGCTTTCTTAAAAATAGTCGGTAGGAATTCTCCTTTGACGCGTTTAAAATCTAGTTCAAAATTAAGTAGAAAACTTGGTATACCAACGAAGCAAGAATTAATGATCGTCAGCTGAATAGGTTCAAATGGATAGCTGAAGCCTGCAATCAAGGTTCCGGTTGTCAGTAAGATAGAGTAAATCACTTGAACTAAGACTAATGCCCCTGCTCTCGTCATATTGTTGATGACTCTTCTACCCTCATTCATAATATCAGGAATCGCGTTGAATTGATTATCTAAGAGGACAATATCGGATGTCTGCCGAGCAGCATCGACACCCGATGCCATAGCAATCGAACAATTTGCTTCTTTTAACGCCAACACATCATTTACACCATCACCAGTCATGGCAACAGTATGGCCTAAGGATTTTAAAGCCACAACCATTTCCTTTTTACGCTGTGGTGTGACGCGACCAAATATTTGATAGTTGATAACAGCGTCTTTTAGTTCTGTCTCATTAAGCTTAGACACATCAATATACTTTTCAGCACCTGGTAGTTGTACCTTTTTAGCAATCTGGGAAACAGTCGCTGGATCATCCCCAGATATAATCTTACAGGTGACACCTTGTCCTTTGAAAAATTGTAAGGTTTCTATCACATTTTCTCTTACGGTATCAGATATGAGAAACATGGCAATAGGGGTTATAGTCTTAACCGTTTTATGGTCAGTATTCTCATTACTATGACCTAAAGTTAGGACCCTGTAGCCTGCATGCGCATATTTTTTATCGAGTTTTAGGGTTTCTGCTTCATTTTCAGATAACAAAAAAGAGGTAGCGCCTAGAAAATACATCCCTTTGTCGGCAAAGGTAACACAACTATATTTACGATCAGAAGAAAAGGGTGTGACCTCACTAGGAATTAGGGACTGATTCTCAGGAAATGCCAGTCTTAGTGCCATCGCGGTCGGATTTTTATCAGGAAGCGCAGCCAGCATACTGCCCATGATCGTTGCTACATCTACTGATGGGGCCAATGATATTGTTTGTTCAACAACCATCTTACCTTCCGTAATCGTCCCTGTTTTGTCTAAACAAAGGATATCAACCCTGGCTAATGCATCGATACAGTTTAGCTCCTGCACAAGTACTCTCTTATGTGCGAGATAGACAGCACTGATCGTTAAAGCAACACTGGTTAATAGATAAAGTCCTTCTGGGAACATCCCGACTGCTGCTGCTACTGTATATAAAATCGCCTTATTAAAGGCAACACCGGAAAAGAAAAACTGTTTGACAAACAAAAGAGAACACAAAGGGACTAAAATGATGCTAATCCATTTGATAATTTTACCAAGGCTATCCTTGATCATATATGTTTGCTTTTTGATTGCCTTAGCTTCTTTAGTAATTTTTTGAATATAATTATCTTCACCAACATGCGTCACTTGGCATACTGCTTGACCTGAAGTGACAAAACTACCAGAGTATAGCTCGCTCTCAGGTAATTTATAGATACTATCTACCTCTCCAGTTAACAGAGATTCGTTAATCTCTAAACTACCTTCAATGACACGTGCATCTGAGGGTACCTGGTCGCCGTTCTCAAGCAATAAAAAATCATCCAGTACAATCTGATCGATAGGTATCGTGACCAGTACCTGATCTCTGTAAACCTTAGCTTTAGAAACCTTTAACAGGGCCAGCTTATCTAATGTACGTTTTGATCGTATTTCTTGAAATAGATTAATGATCACATTACTAAAAACGACAAGTACAAATAGACCATTGTAATAAGATTTAGTTAATGAAACAAAATAAAATAAAATGGCAAATTGCAAGTCCAAGTTAGCCACCCAGATAAACCTGTATCGGCGTGCTGTAATTAAACATTTTTCTTGGATAGTTATTCATCCAAATTTCAATTTGAGCGACCTCTTTCGTGGTCGTTTTTATTGTGCCTTTAGGCAAAAATCTACGAATCATGCGATTGTGATTCTCGTTAGTTCCTCTTTCCCAACTAGAATAGGCATGAGCATAGTAAATATCACAATTAACTGCCTCAGATAAACGAGCAAATTCAGTACCATTATCAGCTGTAATGGACTTAAATTGAAAATTTTGAGTTAATACCTTAAGCTCAGAATTAACTGCCTCAGAAGATTTATCAGCGATTATTCTGATAATCTCCAAACGACTTTTTCGCTCTGTCAAAGTCAATAAAACCTTGTTTTTAGCCCTTGTTAAGACGACAGTATCAATTTCCCAATGCCCTAACTCATTGCGCCTGTTTATATCTTCAGGACGTTCTTCAATGGATTTACCGTAAACTCTAGGATTAGCTGAAACCGTCTTGATAACTTTTGTCTTATGTGGATAAAGCATATCTTTACGTTTCAAGCCTAATTTGCCATTATAAATCCAGTTGTAAATGCTTGAGTAGCTGATTTGACCATTGAATTTAGCTTTAGCGATCACTTCTGGAGAGACCTTAGCCTTGATGTAATGGACAATTTTTTCCAATACCAGCTTATCAAGCTTTGTGTTTTTAATAGACTTTTTTCGTTGCTTATGGTACTGTTGATGCGCATACTCGCTACTATAGACGATATGATACGCTCTAAAGGTATCCATTTGTTGGACTTGTCCTCGCTTGACTTCATTATTGATTGTTTGATGGCTACGACCTAATAACTTAGCAATCTGACGTCGACTCATCCCTTCTTTAAACCATTTTTCGATAAGTTGTCGTTCAGCTAGTGACAAATGGTTATAAGTTGTGGTATAATTTTCTTGCATCTCAAAGCTCCTATGACTGGTATCTGTTTAATTACAGCATAGCATCTTTGAGGTGTTTTTTAGTGGGAAAATTTTTTCCCTGAGGTGGCTAACTTCATTTTACAATTTGGGGATAAAATCAAATACAATTAATGAGATTAAAAAAGGTAAAGATATTAAAAAAGAAAATTTGATAATAAGACCGACTTGTCGTTTTCTTTACTTTATTCGTTTGCTGCTGTTGCTGTCTAATCTTCACCACATCAGAGGTGAGCCCATAACTACTACGCTTATCCATTTCGTTTTCCTTTAATATAAATGTCATAAATGTCCATATTTACATACTACTATAAAACCTGTATTGATACATCAGTCTACAGGCTTAACCTACATAAAAAAAATCCTGTTATGAATTAGTAAGTCATATCTGATGATAAGCAACCTAAGATAACTATAGATTATCTGGAAGATCAGTAACATATAAGGTTAAGATGTTTGAACTAGCCTCTAGTGCGGCCATTGTCAGTGGATTAGGCCTTACATATATCATATCATAATCCCTTTCTCCAAGGGCCCTATCCGGATAAAATGCTAACTTTTCAGTTGTGAAGCTACAAGCTGCATGAATACCAGCCTTATTGCCACGTTCATCTAATCTAATCCATCTATTTTGTGACAATAAATAGACAGCATTCAAGGCATGGATACAATACTTTCCCTCTGCTTCACTAAACAAGAGTAGTTTTTGATAGCAAAATCCAGTTGGTATATGCATCGCCCTTAATAATGCAGCGAGCAGATTGACTTTAGCATAACAGATGCCATGCCCATTTTCTAGCACATCACTAGCTGATATACTCACTTCAGTCTGTTTAATATCCCAAGAATAATCAATTTGATCTAATACAAATTTAAAGGCCTTCCGTATGACATCTGTTTCTTTATCCGTCTCCTCAAATAAACGTTGACATAGGGCTATTATATCTTTACCATTTATCTTTAAGTAAGGATCATCTAATAAGTAAGCTGATAACTGACTATCTTGTAATTTCATTATAGGAGGTCCTTATCTAAGACACAAAAACCACTTTACATAATAAAAATTATGTAAAGTGGTTTAGTTGATTGCACATATCAATCCAGTTCAACCTTATCTATCCAGCCTTCTGGGGCGAGGACATCCCCTTTTTGGATACCGACTAGTTCGTCGTAAAGTTTCTGCGTAATCGGGCCAACTTCAGTTTCACTGTAGAAAACATGATAGTCATCGCCATTTTGGATACCAGCGATTGGTGAGATAACTGCTGCCGTACCACATGCACCTGCTTCGGAAAAACGGTCAAGATCAGCTATGACAACATCACCTTCTATTGCCTTTAGTCCTAAACGGTGCTCAGCTAGATAAAGTAGTGAATACTTAGTGATTGACGGTAAAATAGAAGGACTAAGTGGTGTCACAAATTCATTATCTTTCGTGATACCAAAGAAGTTAGCTGAACCGACTTCTTCTATTTTAGTATGTGTTGCTGGGTCAAGATAGATGACATCAGAATAACCAGCATCATGTGCCTGTTTGCCTGGCAATAAACTACCTGCGTAGTTACCACCTACTTTGGCTGCGCCAGTACCATGCGGTGCAGCTCGGTCAAAATCACATGAGACGATAAAGTTAGTTGGCGTTAAACCACCTTTGAAATAACTACCGACAGGCATAGCGAATACAGTAAAGATGTATTCCTGAGCTGGTTGTACACCAATAATATCACCGACACCGATTAGTAAAGGACGCAGATAGAGACTACCGCCACTTGTATAAGGCGGCACATACTCATGATTCGCTTTAACGACTGATTTGACTGCAGAAACAAATAAATCAGTTGGTACCTGAGGCATCATCAAGCGATCCGCAGTCTTTTGCAGACGTGCAGCATTTTCATCGGGTCTAAAAAGCTGAATATCACCAGATTTGGTTCTATAAGCTTTCAAGCCTTCAAAAGCTTGTTGCCCGTAATGTAGGGCTGGAGAGGACTCTGATAGATGCAAAGTAGCATCCTCAGTTAACTGCCCTGCCTCCCACTGTCCATTCTTGTAATGGGCCACAAACCGGTAAGGTAATTTCATATAATTAAAGCCAAGATTTTCCCAGTCAATATCAATCGTCATAAACGTCCACATCTCTTATGGATTATAAAAACCCATCTTTCCTAAAAATTTGTTATACTTATTTTAGTACTTTTTACAGATTTTTGCAAGAATTTACTACAATTTTCTGAAAATTATTAATTTGGAGATAGCACTTGAAATTTTTACATATTGATACCTACATAGACACAGTATTAGAAAAACTGATACTACTCGCCCTTGCAACTATTTTATTTTATATTTTTTATCGAATTCTAAAAGTTATCATTAGACATTTATTTGATAATTATAGCCGCATCAATGTGGCAGATAATGCCCGTATACTCACGCTATCACGTCTCATATCCTCTATTTTTCAATACGTCACTGTCTTCCTTTATATCTATACGATTTTAGCTATTTTTGGTCTACCAGTTGCTAGACTGTTGACTGGTGCTGGGATTATCGGTGTTGCATTAGGCTTCGCTGGTAGAGATCTGATGAGTGATATCATTAATGGTTTCTTTATCATTGTGGAGCACCAGGTTAATGTAGGCGATACCGTTTACTTTCAAAATCTAGAGGTAACCGGAAAGGTCAGTGTGATTGGTATTAGATCTTTGACCTTAACCAGTGCGACTGGCTCACTTATCTTTGTCCCTAATCGCCATATCATGGCACTGGCTAATTTGTCACGTATGACAAACACCTTATATTTGGATGTACCAGTGACGCTTGACACAGTTGATCAGCTTAAAGATAGGATGATGACAGTCAACCAAACTTATGCAAATGCTGAATTTGTGGGTATGATAACGATTGATTACACAGTCTACCTACGGAGTAAGTTAACTGGTGATTATGCCGATATTTCGATACAACAGGCAAAAATAATGACCCAATACTATGAAAAAAATGACTAATTACTTAGTCATTAATCATGGATTTAATGGGTTCAAATGACCGACGATGAATATCTGTGAAGCCTTGTCTATCAAGTGCTTGCAGATGTTTTTTTGTACCATATCCAGCATTGTGTGAAAAATCATAACCGGGATATTGGTTATCGTAGTCAGCCATCATTTTATCCCGTGTCACTTTAGCAACAATCGATGCTGCAGCGATTGACATCGACTTGGCATCTCCTTTTATCAGTGAAGTTTGCGGGATATCGATTGCTAATGTCATGGCATCAACTAGCAAATGCTGTGGTCGTACGTCAAGATGATCAATCGCTGCCAGCATGGCAAGCTTTGTCGCCTCATAGATATTCACTTGGTCTATCTGATGACTATCAATGATCCCAATACCAACTGATAGTGCGACTGCCATCACGGCATCATATATGTTCTGATGCTGTGATTTTGGAATCTGCTTACTGTCATTCAAGCCTGCAATCTTACAATTTTCTGGTAAAATCACCGCTGCGGTCACAACTGGACCTGCTAATGGACCACGGCCAACTTCATCTATGCCAGCTATTAACATAATATTATTTATGTAAAGTTCTTGTTCGTAGGCTAGTAATTGATCAAGTCGTTTATCTTCATCAATTATTGCTTGGAGCTGTCGCTTACGTTTGATGATCAGTTTTTGAACACCTTGACGTGTATCTTGGGCTAAGGTATCAAATAATGGGTCTGATACCTCATGAACGGCTCTTAAGCGCGCATCAATCTCCTTAATCGTCGCCATCTTCGTCATCCTTTTGCATCATTTCTGATACAATATCAAGTGTATACGTCCCTAATTTTCCGTCCCTAACTTCTTTTATAAAGAGATCATAAAATCGGTCATAGTCATCTCTGAAGCCGTATTTCTTAGTGAGTAGCATGATTAAGTCAACGACAGTAAGCTCTAGGTCATCATCTGTTAAATTATAGCGACGCTTAAGTTCAGTCGGAAAATGTTTGCTAAAGAAGGTTAAGCCAAAGATAGTAATTTCATCTTTAGGAATCAAGTCATCCTTTATGGCACCTGTTAAGGCAAGTTTCAAGCCAATTGTTTGATCCTCAAACTTAGGCCATAAGATACCTGGTGTATCTAAAATTTCTAGTTCTTCATTTGTCTTCAGCCATTGTTGACCTTTTGTGACACCAGGTCGGTTACCAGTGATGGCACTTTTTCTACCAGCTAAGCGGTTCATCAAGGTTGACTTGCCGACATTTGGAATGCCGATGATCATCGTTCTGATTGCCTTGTTTTGGATACCACGCTCACTCGCACGCTGTAATTTATCAGCTAGGACTAGTCTGGCTGCCTTGGTCAACTTTTTGACTGTTTGTTGCTCTTTTGAATTAATCTTTACAGCTAATATACCCTGTGCTTCAAAATAATGAACCCATTTTTGCGTTTCTAAGTCATTACCCAAGTCTTTTTTATTAATGATAACAAGACGTGGTTTTGTGCCGATGATTTTATCTAACATCGGATTTCGACTTGATAATGGTAATCTAGCATCTACTAGTTCCATGACCAAATCAACATGTTTTAAATTTTCCTGAACTTGTCGACGTGCTTTTGACATATGACCAGGGAACCATTGGATGATAACCATGTGTTATTGCTCCTTATTTACTGAACCTTGTAGTTCAGTATTTCTCTTACAGTTTATCTTTATCGTTTCTTATCTTGAATACGCTATCAACCTTATCTTAGTAACGCCTAAAATTGACATACGATCACTTACCAATTTTACCATATTTTTCACTTATTTTCAGGTGCTTTATTATTGAACTGGTTTGTAGCAAAAAACCATATCAAGATAGGCTTGACATGGTCACTAAGATTGCATACTTACTCATGTGTGTAAGAAACAATTTGTTAATCGTATTAATCATCAGTACTCAAAGATAGCAGTTGTTGCCCTAATTGAATTGCCGTATGTGACTTGACAATCTGTGCAACATCCATATATGCCAGCGTATTGGTCACAATTACCATGACGGTTGGGTCAAGTCCACTATCTTTAATACCTGTGATGTCAAATGTACCAAGTAAAGTACCTTTTTTCACGATTTGATCTTGTTTCACTTTTGTTTGGAAATAGGCTCCAGCCAATGAGACAGTATCAATTCCGATATGAATCAATACCTCTGCTCCATCTGCAGTCTCAATGCCATAAGCATGTCCTGTTTCTGCAACTATACTCATTTTACCATCGGATGGTGCATAAACATTACCATCGCTTGGGATAATCGCAGCTCCTTTTCCCATCATTTCACTCGCAAAAACAGGATCAGCAACTGAAGTCAAGCTAACGACATGACCAGATACTGGAGCAGTTATCAACTGATCTGTAAGTGTTTGTGCTTCTGCTTGTGCTGCTTTGATTTCCTCAGCTACAATCGCTTCTGGTACTAGTATATCATCAGGAATAGCAAAAATTGAGGTTAAGATAAAACATAAGTAAACTGATGCAAGAGCAACTAGTGCATAAATGACAAACTGGTGAGCACTATATATGTACATTAAGAATGATGGAATAACAGCTAATCCATAAGAATTAGATTGAATATGAAAGGCAGATAAAACAGCGCCCCCAATACCTGAGGTAAATAGAACACAAAGAAGAGGTCTCAAATTCCAGCGAATTAATAATCCAAATAGCACCGGTTCGCTAACACCAAACAACTGAGATAGCATTGCGCCAATGGCCGTCGACTTGACTTTATCATTTTTTGCACGAAAGGCAAAAGCTAAACAACTACCGACATTAGCAAAACCGTACATAGCACAAATTGTGATCAGTGCATTAAAACCAGTATTAGCAAGTAAAGAAGTTTCAACCATTGTTAAGGTATGGTGTATCCCTATGATAACCATCAAGGGATAGGCAACACCGATAGCAAATCCTCCAATACCTAATGGTAAAGTAAACATCATTTTTAACTTGTCGCTTAGTCTTTTGTTTCTTTTGTCATTTGTTTTTCTTTTTCTTTACCATATAAGACGATATCTTTTGCTTCCACATATTTCACATCAATTGGTATAGTTGAATCAATTTTTTTACCTTTAACTGTCTTGTCAAGGTTTTTGATCACTTGTACACCGATATTGTAGGCATCTTGATCGACAATGCCAGTAATTAGCCCATTATCAATACCTTTTTCCCTTATTAAGGGTTAACTGACACCCACGTAAAACAGTTACTTTTCCAAAACTTTTTTCAATACCTGTCCTTGAAAACAAAGTTTCCATATAGCAATCTCCTAACTTTTCCTGTTCTAAATTTAGCTGATTTAAGTCCTATCGCTATCTTCAAGTGCTTCATAATTAAAGTAATCAAAATCTGCTGGTGTCCGATAGCCTGAATAATCTACTGCCGCTAAGCCAACAAATGCACCCGTGAAGAAGCCACCCATGGTTTGGTTAACATAGTCATCAGATAGAATGGCTGCATCTAGTATAATGGGTAGCGTGATGTAAGCTTTACCGTCAAATGAGTATTCATAGGTATAGGTCTGTTTACGATTTTTTGTTCTGAACCACACATACTCACACCCGTCAGGTATCTTGATGGCATCATCTTTTAGAAATGAGGTATATTGGCCACGGTTATTTTGAGCAACCTCTATCACTGGCCCGTTCAGTTCATTCAAAGTAATAAATATCCAAGAATAATGCTGATGGTTGTAGTAATTAGTCAATCCTGCCATGGCTTGATAGGTCTTAGGATTAAATCTAACCTTTGTTTCAGCATTAAAGTTGAAATCTTGCCAGCGACGGGCAACAAGAGAGAGATCAAAAAAATTTTCAAGTGACCCTTGCCCATATAATCTTAAATGACCTGGTGCCTCATCATTTATATTGCCCATTTTTTCATCAAATGGGACACGTAAGGTATTAAAGTTGTGATCAAGTTGCGCATCATCAAAGCTATTATACTGATTGCGCTTGTCTGCTAGCGTTGGCATGCCATCTTTTGGTGCGTCAACTTCGCTAAGACCGCCATGACCTCCAATAATATGAGGCCAGCCATGCACATCCCATTCTACTTTTTGAATGGCTGTTTCACGTCCTAGGGTACACCAACCGCGTGGATCTGTTATACTTTCATTTTCATGATGCCAAGGACGACCACATAAGGAAGCATAATACCATTCTCCGCCAGGTGTGTTCACTAAGCTACCGTGTCCTTGCTTTTGAATCGCATGATAAGGTGTATCAAAATTGGTTAAAAAGGCTTTACCAGGTTGTGTTTCAAAGGCTAGTGCATTTAAACTTGTCGCGCGTGCAACCACTTCTTCATGCGTATAAAGCGTACCGCCTTGTGCAGCAAAAAGGTAATAATAGCCAGCTATCTTATAGATATGCGGTCCTTCGACTAATTTTACTGCGGTACCTTCGTAGATAGTTCTGGCAGTTTCTGGCAATAAGCGTTTAGTAGTTAAGTCAAATTCGGTTAAGGTAATGCCGTTAAACGGATGTCTATATTCACGGTGATCCCAAGTCTGCTGAATCAGGTACTTCCTACCATCATCATCATGGAAAAGGGAGGCATCAAATCCGACCCCGTTAAGCTTAATTGGTGCTGACCACGGACCATTAATCGACTGTGCTGTTGTCAGATAGTTGGTCACATCTTTGAAAGCACCATCTGTTATCTTGGTGTCTGTATAGACCAACCAAAAAGTACCATCACAATAAGATAAATCAGGTGCCCAGATCCCTCCAGAGGCAGGATTCCCTCTCATATCAAGTAAGTCAACTGTACTAAGCGGATGTGCCACTAATTGCCAATTGATCAAATCTTTTGATGTGTGAATTCTGACGCCCGGAAACCATTCAAAAGTCGAGGTTGCGATATAATAAGTATCTGCAACACGGATAATAGATGGATCTGCATTAAACCCTGGCAATACTGGATTCTTAAGCTTCATTTTTATCTCTCTTTATATTTATATTTTCTAAACATATCTTGTAGTTGTAGACGATCATCTCAGTTACACGATATGTTTTTTGTTTATCAAAAGAAAGTTCGTCAAGCGAACTAACTTGTCTAATTAATTGTAACCGTTTTCAACTATTTTGTCAAGCCCTTATTAAAAGCCATACATAAAAACCTCGGATACCTACTTAGTAACCAAAAACCATGTCAAGATAATGCTTGACATGGTTGCTAATACTGAGTGTTATAGCTCGTATAGACTAAAAATAAAGTTACTACTACTGATTAGGCATCTACTAAAGAGGCACCCCTATTTGATGACTATCGTTTCTAAATTCACTAATTTCGCCCAAGTTTCAAGCTGATCACATGTTAAATTAAGTGAGACAACAGTATGGTGTCCGCCACCAGCTTCAATCCACTGTTTAATTCCGTCATGGAAATTTGGTTTTGGTGTCCACATCACTCTAGCAACTGGTAGATGAGGTGCTGGTTCAGTTGGCTCAAAAGCAGTCACTTCATTGATTAATAATTTATAGTGTGTGCCAAAATCAATCATAGATACAACAACACCTTGACCAGATTTACCATCAAATACTAGACGCGCAGGATCTTGTCGATTACCCATAGAAAGTGGTGAGACGACAATTTTCGGTTTATTACTAGCTAGACTTGGGTCGACTTCCATCATATGTGATTGTAGAATGGCTTCCTGTCCTTCTGCTAGTTCATATGTGTAATCTTCCATGAAGCCAGTATTTTGATTTCTGGCCATAATTTTCATTAACCGGTCGATAGCTGCTGTTTTCCAGTCTCCTTCACCTGCAAACCCATATCCTTCTGCCATTAAACGCTGCACAGCAAGACCAGGCAGTTGTGCCATCCCATATAGATCTTCAAAATTTGTTGTAAAGGCTGTATACTGTCCTTTTTCTAAAAAGCGACGCAGGCCAATTTCTTGTTTGGCCTGTACTTTAACATGTGCTGTCCAAGTTGCTGCTTCATATGTCCCAAAATCAAAGTCATAGAGAGATTCATATGTTTTAAATAGCGTATCAACTTCATCATCAGTTACGGCATCAATTTCTTGAACTAAATCACCAATCCCAAAATAGTCAACCGTCCAGCCAAATTGAATTTGCGCTTCTACCTTGTCGCCCTCTGTTACGGCAACCTGACGCATGTTATCACCAAATCGGGCAACTTTAATCGTCAAGCTTTCGTTAAAGGCGACTGCAATATCCATCCAGTCTGCAATTTGTTGCTGAATCGCTTCATGTTGCCAATAGCCAACGACGACTTTATTATGTTTATTTAACCGCGCGTTAATAAAGCCATATTCACGATCACCGTGTGCTGATTGATTCAGATTCATAAAATCCATATCGATCGTTTCCCATGGAATCGTTTCATTAAATTGTGTTGCTAAATGTAGCAAGGGTTTTTGTAACAACTTCGTGCCTTGAATCCACATTTTTGCAGGTGAAAAAGTATGCATCCATGTGATAACACCAGCCACCTCATCCTGATAATTGACCTCTTTCATAAGATGTGTGATCACATCAGACGACACTGCTAATTCTTTTAGGACAACTGGGTAAGGTAATCGGCCACTATCATTTAAGCCATCTGTGATCACTTGTGCGTCTTTTTTTACTTGCGCTAATGCTGCTTCACCATATAAATGTTGAGAGCCGACCACAAACCAAAATTCTTTTTTATCAATTACGAGCATTTTTATAGTCCCCTTTTTTTATTTTTGACCGTAGTAAGCATGTTTGCCATGTTTTCTCAGGTAGTGTTTATCCAGGATGTGCTGTGGTAACGGTTCTGCAAAATGATTTAGCTCTCGCGTAAACAAGTTCATTTTAGCTACTTCTTCTAAGACGACCGCATGCATCACTGCTGTGTTAGCATCTTTTCCCCATGTAAAAGGACCATGACCATGAAGTAAGATACCTGGTACTGCTGATGGGTCTAGATCACGCGCAGCAAATGTATCGATAATCACCTGACCTGTTTGCGCCTCATAACCTTGATCAAGCTCTTCTTGCGACAAATATCTGGCACATGGCACTGAGCCATAGAACGTATCAGCATGCGTCGTGCCCATCGCTGGAAGATCTAAACCAGCCTGCGCCCAAATCGTTGCCCAAGTAGAGTGCGTGTGCACAATCCCACCTATCTCAGGATAGGCTTTATATAGAACTGCATGTGTGGGGGTATCAGATGATGGATTCAACTCTCCCTCAACTACATGTCCTTCAAGGTCACAAACAATCATATCGCTTGCCTTTAAGCAGGCATAATCAACGCCACTTGGTTTGATAACAAATAAGCCCGTCTCACGATCAACTTCGGAGACATTTCCCCAAGTATATTTAACTAACCCATGCTTGGGTAAATCAAGATTGGCTTGACACACTTTTTCTTTTAATTGCTCTAACATATTTCCCTCCACTTAGACTAGCTTAACTGCTCAATCGCAGCTGCTTCAATTGCTAACCCCTTTTGATAGTTTTTGACATACTGGTTAAATCCAATGACATCTGATGAATCAGGGGCGATTGTTGTCCCCACAACATCTGAGAAGACGAGGTCATCTAAAAATAGCGCTAAGTCTTTTTCTTTTGTTTCTCTTAAAAAGCTTGCTAATACTGCAATTCCCCACGCGCCGCCTTCACCAGCATTTTCCATTATTGTGACCGGTGCTTGCATGGCTGCAGCGAGGAGCTGTTGGCCTACGACTGCTGTTTTAAAGATGCCACCATGACCAACAATCCGATCAATTTCGACCTGTTCTTGCCTTAAAATAGCCATCCCGATTTTGAGGGCAGCAAAAGCGGAAAACAACTGCATGCGCATAAAATTTGATAAAGTAAAGTCATCAGTTGGCTTTCTGACAAAAAGTGGTCGTCCTTCAGGTATCCTGGTAATATTTTCACCGGAATGATAGCCATAGGAAAGTAAGCCACCACAATCGCTATCTCCTGTTAAAGCTTCCTTAAAGAGCTTTTCAAATAATTGATCTCTTGTAATGGATACACCCGTAACTTCAGTAACTTGTTCAAAGAGATGCAACCAAGCGTTAATCTCTGATGAACAATTATTGGTGTGGACCATAGCTACTAGACTACCCGTAGGTGTTGTAACTAAATCTATTTCTGGATAATAGTGCTGCAAGTCTTTTTCTAGGACAAGCATGGCAAAGGCAGAGGTTCCCGCAGAAACATTTCCCCTTCGTTTGGCAATACTGTTGGTCGCAACCATTCCTGTTCCAGCATCACCTTCAGGAGGACAAAATGGTATGCCAGCTTGTAACCTTCCGGTTGAATCAAGTAGTTTTGCCCCGTGCGCTGTCAAATTCCCGGCAGCTTCACCAGCCACGAGTACCTTGGGTAGTATCTCTAATACCCCATATGATAGCGAATTTGTAGACATGAGTCCTTCAAATTTTGCTACTTTTTCTTGCTCATACTGCTTTGTCGTAACATCAATCGGAAACATGCCTGACGCATCACCAATGCCTAATACTCGCTCACCTGTTAACTGCCAATGTACATAACCTGCTAGTGTTGTTAAATAGCGGACATCTGTAACATGTGCTTCTCTGTCTAGCATGGCTTGATATAAATGTGAGATACTCCATCGTTCTGGTATATTAAACTGAAATAACTCTGATAATGCTGCAGCTGCCTGAGTCGTATTGGCATTTCTCCAGGTACGAAACGGCACTAATAGGTTGTCTTTTTGATCAAATGCCAGATAACCATGCATCATCGCTGAAATACCGATTGATCCGATGTGGGCTAAGCTAGTCCCATATTTTTCTTGGACATCACGTGTCAAAGCATGGTAGCTTTTCTGAATCCCCTGCCAAATATGGTCTAGTGAATATGTCCAAAACCCATCTACTAATTGATTTTCCCATTCAAAGCTACCTGTAGCCAGAACCTTAAACTGATCGTCAATTAGGACTGACTTGATTCGGGTTGAGCCAAGCTCAATCCCTAATGACGTTTGACCAGATACTATTTTTTCTATCGTCTTGCCCATCTTTCCTCCTATACAAACAAATGAATGAATGACTTGCTTAATGCGTCCTAAGCCTAGCCAAATTTGGCCACTCACAACCTAATTTTTTCTTGATAAAAACCATAGGCTAATAGATTGTCTAATGATTAAAACGAGTACGATTAGGCAGCAAGCAAGTTGGATGGCTAATGGTAAGCTATTTTGAACGATGGTACCTAGCTTTAACTCAGACATGACTGACGTTACTGCCCACCATATCACCCCGATACCACCAATTGGGTATAGGTATTTAGCGTATTTTTTCCAATTAATCATCATCTTTTCTTCTTCTTAGACATAATATCAAAGGCTACTGCTAATAACAGAACCAACCCTTTGATGGCTTTTACCCATGCAGACGATACCCCTAGTAATGACAGACCTTGATTCAGTACACCCATAACAGCTGACCCAATCATTACACCAGGGATGGTACCCGCACCACCCGTTACAGCTGTACCACCGATGAAACAAGCAGCGATAGCATCCATCTCAAATTCTTGTCCTGCAACTGCTGTTGCTGATGCTGAGCGTGATAACATAACGATCGATGCAATTGATACTAAGAATCCCATGTGGAGAAAGAGTTTGAAGTCGACTAAGCGCGTGTTAATACCAGATAGCGTTGCTGCTTTACGGTTGCCACCTACTGCATAGACTTGGCGACCAAAAACAGTTGATGTGGTAATGAAGTTATACATGACAAACAAGAGACCAACGATAACTAAAGTAATCGGCATCCCACCTTCTGTTCCATTTCCAGATTGTGCCAGTAAGTAGGTAACAAAGCCAACGACGATGATGCCAACACCAGCAGTAATATACTTCAATGTTTTATCATTACTTGAAAGGGTGATGCCTGCAGAAATTGCACGCTTGATATTACGCAGTGTTGAATAGATGATAAAGGCAATGATGAGGATTCCAATAACAAGGGTCAGTACATCAAATGGACCCGCAAAGCCAAGTACGTTTGGTAAGTAGCCCTTCGCTATATTGCGATAGGCTTGCGATTTAATGGGAACTGATTCACCGACTAAGATGGTTGATAGACCTCGAAATAATAACATACCAGCAAGTGTTGTGATAAAGCCTGGTATGCCCACGTAGGCAACCCAGAAACTGTGCCAAGCACCGATTAGTAAGCCAACCGCTATGGCAACAAAAATTGCAAAGACCCAATTGACGTGCATTTTTTCCATCAGAATGGCTAGTATCCCACCAATAAAGGCAACTTGACTACCGACAGATAGGTCAATGTGGGTGGCAATAATAATCATGACCATACCCATGGAGAGAATCAAAACATAAGCATTTTGTTGTATCAGGGCAACAAAGGAGTTAGGTAATAGTAATAACCCATTTGTTGAAATTTGGAAGAAGACCACGAGTGCGACCAAGGCACCAATCATCCCATATTGCTTCAAATTTTGAGAAATCAAAGATTTGAAGGAAGCTTCTTGACCTTTTTTATTCATTTTTTTACTCCTAGACGTTTATAGTGTCATGTATTTCATCAAAGACTCTTGTGTCGCAGCTTCTTTTTCAAAGCATCCTGTGACCTTACCATTACTGATTGTATAAATTCTGTCGCAAATCCCTAGAATTTCAGGTAATTCAGAAGAAATAACGATGACAGCTTTACCATTACCAGCAAGTGAATTGATGGCTTCGTAAATTTCATATTTTGCCCCGACATCAATTCCTCGAGTTGGTTCATCTAATATCAGGATATCTGGTGAGTTGAACAGCCATTTTGAAAAGACCACTTTTTGTTGATTGCCACCAGATAAGGTACTGACATTGGTTTCTATAGAAGAAGATTTCGTATGTAAGTGCTGTCTTAAGCCATCCGCACTGATAATTTCTTGATGCTTATCAATGACACCAAACTTATTTGATATTCGATTTAAGCCCGCTAAAACCGTATTTTCTCGGATATTTTGTAGTAGATTTAAGCCATAGGTCTTCCGGTCTTCTGACACGTAAGCAATGCCATGCTTAATGGCTTGATTAACATTATGGAAGAATACTTTTTTACCTTTTAAGAGCACTTCACCGCTTATTTTCGTCCCATATGCTTGACCAAAAAAACTCATGGCAAATTCTGTTCGACCGGAACCCATTAAGCCAGCCAAGCCAATGATTTCACCAGCCTTAACGTTTAAGCTTAACTGATCGACTATTTTACGCTGAGGATCTTCAGGATGGTAAACCGTCCAATCTTTGATAGCTAGCATTTCTTCTCCGATTCGCTTATCACGAGGTGGATATCGACTATCTAGTGTACGGCCTACCATCCTGGCAATCAGAATTTCTTCATCTAGCGGATGTGTCGCATCAATCAAGATTTCATCTCCAATCGATTCACCATCTCGAATAATACTTACCTCATCCGCAATCAGACTAATTTCATTGAGTTTATGTGAGATGATGACAGATGACACACCTGCTTCATCTCGTAAATTTTCGATTAATTGTAGGAGATGAAGCGAATCATCATCATTTAAGGCAGATGCCGGTTCATCCAGTATCAATACCTTCACATCTTTACTGATCGCTTTGGCAATTTCAACAAGTTGCTGTTTACCAACACCAATCTGGTTAATGGGTGTATCTGGGCTCTCATCAAGTCCCACTTTTTTCATGATGGCAAGTGCTTTTTCACGCGTTTTATGCCAATCAATTTTAAATCCCTTTTTTTGTTCATTTCCTAGAAAAATATTCTCTGCAATTGATAGAAAAGGTGAAAGCGCTAATTCTTGATGAATAATGACAATCCCATCTTTTTCAGAATCTCGTAATGACTGGTATTTGACCTCTTTTCCACCATATTCAATCTGACCATCATAGGTGCCATGAGGATAGACACCTGATAGGACATTCATCAGTGTCGATTTACCAGCCCCATTCTCACCACAAATTGCATGTATATGACCTTGCTTAACTGACAAGCTGACATCTTTTAGTGCAATGACCGGACCAAATGTTTTGCGAATGTGGCTCATCTTAAGGATAATGTCATCACTACTAATTGGTCTTTTACTTTTATCAATACTTTTTAAAATACCCATTACTACCTTTCTAATACGATTCAGATATAAAAAGCACCTCTAAAACCGCAGCCTTGTGTCTGAGGTTCATTTTCAAATGCATCGGTAATCTTCATAGACTTACACGCGTCAGGCTATCAAGACTTTGTCGATTTTTTTAAATGACCACAAAACGCATGTCAAGCGGTTTTAAGAAGGTGCCCTAACAGATTAGCTAAACATCTTAGTTAATCGTTATGAGATGGCCTTATTTCAAGCCAACTTTTTCTGCTGTTACATAACCACTATCTACAACATCTTTAACGGATATGGTATCTTTTGCATCAGAAGCCCCATTTTTAGTAACTGATTTGGAATCTAAAAGGATAGAAGGGACATCGAATTTATTATTATTCATCGTCTCAGTTGTTTTCACTTTTTTACCATCCAGTATCGTCACACAAACTTCAGCCACTTTTGTTGCTAAGGCACGCGTATCTTTCCAAACTGTTTCACCTTGTTTACCATCAAGAATATCTGATAGAGCGGTTACCATTGCATCTTGACCTGTGATATAAGGCCATTGGTCTGTTCCTGGTTTCCAAGGCATGCCTTGTCCTTCAATCGCATTGATTACACCTTTTGAGATACCATCATATGGTGAAAGTACCGCATCCAGATGTGTTTTCCCGCCATTATATTTGGCAAGACGTGATTCCATTTCAGATTGCGCTTTTTCCATTTTCCAAGAGTCGATTGAGATATCTTGCCAGTTTTCAAGTTTAAAGTTTTTGGTCACCTTACCTGAAGGGCTAACTAGAGCGCCACTTTCAAAATAAGGTTGTAATAATTCCCAAGCACCTTTGAAGAAGTATTTTGCATTGTTATCATCAGCTGAACCAGTAAATAGCTCGACATTGAACGGTCCTTTTTTCCCTTTATCAAGACCAAGTTTTTCTATTAGATAATTAGCTTCCCATACACCTGTTTTTTCTAATTGGAAAGTAACATAGTAGTCAACTGCTTTCGTATCTAAGATGAGGCGGTCATACGAGATGACTTTTACACCAGCATCACGTGCTTTCTCTACAGCAGGACCTACAGCAGAACCATCTTTAGCTGCTACCACAATAATAGCTGCCCCTTTATTCACTGCATTTTCGATATCGGAATTTTGTTGTTCAACTTTATCTTGGGCAAAAGTTAAGTCAACTTTGTAACCCGACTTCTTAATTTGTTTTTTTAGCTCATTGCCATCCTTGACCCAGCGTTCTTCTGCTTCTGTCGGCATCGAAATATAAACTAATTTCTCCTTTTTGTCTGTACTTTTATCCGAGGATGTCGTGCGTGAGCTACTACATCCCGTCACAATGAGGGTGGTTGCTAATACAGCACCTACAGCGAGGACTTTTTTCCAAGATTTCATTTGACAACTCCTTTATAATGAATAATAGTTTGTGGTTTGCTCCTATCTGGAACCTAAGTTAAGTTTAAGCTATTACGCTCACGCTAGCTTAGCCTTTTTAGCGCAGAACTAAACTTTTTTTGGACTATCCGATTTAAGAAAAGTAACTTTTTTAATCGTATCATATTGCTAGATAGTATCCTGATGTCTCTAAATATAAGGATTTCCTCTAAAAATAGAGGGCAGTTTTTTTTATTAGCTATCTAAACTGAAATATTTTTTGGCATTAAACAACAGAAAAAGGTATAATCAAATTATGGAACATACTATCTATGATATTTCTAGTAATCAATGGCTCAAGTCTCCCCTGATTTATGAGTATTCAGGTATTTCACAGACATTACCCCTACACACAGTCGGTCCTTTAAAGAAGAAAACCCACCAAATACATGTTGTATTTGACGGGGAGGGGACCTTATCTATCAATAATAAACTTTACAAAATAAAAAAGGGTGGGGTATTTTTTCTGCCAGCTGATAGTTATTTTTCTTATCAGTCCGATAGTCTTGCCCCGTGGTCTTATGTTTGGATCGGATTTTCTTGTGACGAGACGGTCTTATCCGAAATTATGACCAATTCACCTTTTGCCACTACTTTTTCTTTTAATGCCGATAAACAAGTTATAGAAAGCCTCTATCATCATGTCGTTTCTGCTATTATGGTCGAGGGTGATGGTTTTTCAGATGCCTTAAAGCGCAACGCTTGTTTATATGAGTTTATGTCAATCATTTCCGCTATCAACGATACCTATTTGAGCTTTCCGATTGCTGAGACGACGATTAATCCGATTGCTAAGTCTGTCATGAGTTATCTTTTTCAAAATTATTTTGAGGATATCTCAATTCCTGAAGTCGCGAGCTACTGTCATATTGATCAGAGTTACCTGATTAGGTTATTTAAAAAACAATATAATCTGACACCAAAACGTGCCTTGATTCTAATTCGTCTCAATCAGGCAGTCCAACTGCTTTTATATTCTTCACTATCCATTACTGATATTGTCTATGAAGTTGGCTTCCATTCTCAGGTGGTCTTTGATCGTGCATTCAAGAAAAATTTTAATGTATCACCAACAGAGTTTAGGCAGACTTTTTTGACTTACGAAAATAATATCATCGATCATAGAGAAGATGAACTCTTAAAATTAGTCAAATCTAAACCTGCTAGACCAAGTGCGACTTAAGTCAACTACCTGCAACTTGATAATGATAATTCTGAATAATGGACAAAAAAAAAACAGAAAATGATTTCTGTTTTTTTATTTAATTAATTTTTAACTTATTTTGTGCCTGCTAACGACTAGAGAAGATACCTATTCCTCTTATATTAATT
>artificially_reared_1__coassemble_206_pt1 | contig 40581 bp, 35 predicted proteins | sample artificially_reared_1__metabat2_low_PE_008 | metagenome-assembled genome bin artificially_reared_1
AAACAAAAAAGAACCCTTTGTTTATAAGGGTTCTTTTAACTAATTACATCATGCCACCCATCATAGATGGATCCATGCCACCAGGCATACCCGCAGGCGCTTCTGGTTCTGGTTTGTTTGCAACAACTGCTTCAGTTGTTAAAATCAAACTAGCAACTGATGCTGCATTTTGTAGGGCAGAACGTGATACTTTGACAGGATCAATAATCCCTGTTTCGATCATATCAACCCATTCACCTGTTGCTGCATTAAAGCCGACACCCATCTCTGAGTGTTTGAGCTTATCAATCACGACAGAGCCTTCATAGCCTGCGTTTTTAGCAATCTGACGAACTGGCTCTTCAAGTGCACGTAAGACGATATTACGTCCTGTCAGCTCATCACCACTCAAGTCGATCTCAGATACTTTAGCGATGACGTTAACGAATGCTGTCCCTCCACCTGCTACGATACCTTCTTCGACAGCTGCTCGTGTTGCGTTAAGCGCATCTTCGATACGAAGCTTCATCTCTTTGAGCTCAGTCTCAGTCGCGGCACCAACTTTAACAACAGCAACGCCACCTGAAAGCTTAGCTAGACGTTCTTGTAATTTTTCACGATCAAAATCAGATGTTGTTTGTTCGATCTGTGACTTGATGACTGCAGTCCGATTAGCGATATCATCTTTGTTGCCAACACCTTCAACAATCGTCGTTGTGTCTTTATCAACGGTTACCTTACTCGCCTGCCCAAGAGATGCCACAGTCGCATCTTTCAGCTCAAGGCCTAGGTCTTCAGTAATGACTGTACCACCTGTTAAGATCGCAATATCTTCCAACATCGCTTTACGACGATCACCGAAGCCTGGTGCTTTTACAGCAACAACATTAAAAGTCCCACGGATTTTATTCAAAACAAGTGTTGGTAACGCTTCACCATCCACATCGTCAGCGATGATCAAAAGCGGACGACTTTGCTGTAAAATCTGTTCTAATAGCGGCAAAACATCTTGGATGTTTGAGATCTTCTTATCTGTGATTAAGATATAGGGATTATCAAGATCTGCAACCATTTTTTCATTATCTGTTACCATATATTGTGATAGATAACCACGGTCAAACTGCATCCCTTCGACAACTTCTAGCTCAGTTTCCATCCCTTTTGATTCTTCAATCGTGATGACACCGTCGTTACCAACTTTTTCCATTGCTTCTGAAATATACTCACCAACTTTTTCAGAACGTGAAGATACAGCTGCAACTTGCGCGATCGCATCTTTACCTGAAACAGGAATAGCGATTGCTTTCAAAGCTTCGACAGCAGTTGCGACTGACGTCTCTATCCCACGACGAATACCGATAGGATTGGCACCAGCAGTGACATTTTTCAAACCTTCACGAACGATGGCCTGTGTCAATACCGTAGCTGTCGTAGTACCATCTCCTGCGATATCATTTGTTTTTGAGGCAACTTCACTGACTAGCTTTGCACCCATGTTTTCAAAATGATCTTCTAACTCGATCTCTTTTGCAATCGTAACCCCATCATTTGTGATTAAGGGTGAGCCAAATGATTTTTCTAATACGACGTTACGTCCTTTTGGTCCAAGGGTTACTTTTACTGTATCTGCTAATATATCGACACCACGAACCATCGCTGCACGCGCATCTGATGAAAACTTAATCTCTTTTGACATGTTTACCTCCTGATAATTACCTGTTTGACTAACTGCTATATCGGTTATTTAACAATTGCTAATATATCGCTCTCACGCACAATTAACAACTCATCTAGACCATCTTTGATTTCACTTCCTGCGAATTTTTCAAAAATCACAGTATCACCAACCGACACACTAGGTACAACTACTGCACCGTGATGTGTCCGCTTACCTTCTCCAACTGCAACAACTTCAGCAGTTGATGGTTTTTCTTTCGCACTGGTTGTTAAAACAATGCCACCTAAAGATTTTTCTTCTTCTTTTTTAACACGTAAAACAATACGATCTCCTAATGGTTTTAGCATTTGGTAAGCCTCCAATTATTTTTAATTTTTGGCACTCAATACGTAAGAGTGCTAATGATTTAATTATACGCACTTGGTCAGGAATAGTCAAGAATTTATGTTCACTTTTTGAAACTAGACATAGCTCATCATGCTTAGTTTTAGGTCATATGCCCCCCCGCTAAAATAGATTAACGTGATGGTATCACCTGATTGCTAAATCTTATATCTTCAGCACCGCCTAATGTATTACCAGCCCTATCATTCGTCCGTCTTATCATAATATAACTAGGCTTAGTTGTCGGCACTTGCATCGTCACACTAAATCCTGTTCTCGCTGCTCCTGTTAAATTGCCTAAATAATTTTGAACATCCGGTCGATTGCTAATATTAACTAGCTGTCTTGATATTTCCCTATTGGTCGTTTTATCCATTATAAATACGTACTGATATTGATAATTTGTCCTTGGCCAAAACCAACCTTTAGTTGAAATCATATTTTTCACTCTCGTCAACTGCTCTAGGTTGGCTTTATTTTTACTAGTAGATAGTAGCTGATTTGTAAACCTGTGATCAGCATACCCACCGTTTGTCCCACCTAAACTATCATTTGTACGCCGAATCACGATATAAACTTGACTATCTATGGGGACACGAAGTTGTACCCTGAAGCCAGATGCATCCGCATTTAATTGATTATTTAACTTTAGTTTGATATCATTTCTTAGCAAAACATCAGATTTGATTCTTGCTATCTCGCTACCTGTTTTAGCATTCATCACAAACACATATTGATAAGTGTAGGATTTTCCTGGCCAATACCATCCAGTTGTCGTTAATAAATTTCCATTTAAAGATAGACCGTCTAAATTAGCACCCTGCATTGGCTTATTAACCTGATTTACTGCTAAATTGGTCGGCCGTAACACAGCTGATAACTTACCACCTGTTCCAGCGTAAATACGATCATAATTACGTACTGTATGAGAAACAACATAACGTTTTCCAGCATAATTTTGCTCATATATGATCATATCATTCCCGTTAACTGCATACACAACTGCCATATGCCCATAGCCACCACCATCTTTTTCCCATATCGCAATATCACCTACCTTGGCCTTAAACCCTGGGGTATATTTGATTCTGATATAGCCCTTTGGCACTGCTTGTGTTGCATAATCTTTAGCACCACCACTAATTGTCGCGCTACCTATATCATTACCTAGCACACTTTGAGAATATAAGCGCGCTAAATCGACACACTCTCCACCAAATCCCCCACTAGACTTTACAGTCTTGTTCTTTACAGAGTCTAACCACGTTTGAATACTAGCTGGTGTTTTCATAGTAGCAGCACTTACTAATTGGCTAGGTAAGGTCGCACTGCTAAGATAAGCAACTAGCATTCCCATGCAAAGTAGTAGTTTAGCTAAGCTTAATTTGTTACGTTTACACTCCATCTATAATCGCTCCTAATTTTAACAAGATTATAAAATCCCAACTATAAGTGGGATCTGATACATTTTAAAAGGGTAGGTCATCTGATGCTAACATCACATCTTCTAATGACGTGACATTATTTTCTCTTAAAGCAACCGCAGCTTTGCTCTCCAATAAATTAAACTGGTGACATAAAACTTCGGTAACATAGTGTGTGACACCAGATTTATCATCGTAACGTCTACTACGAAGCTCACCTTCAATCGATATCAGGCTACCTTTCTGGGCGTAGGCTACAAATAACTCTGCTGATTTTCCCCATATGACAATCGATAAGAAGTCGACCCCACGTTCACCTTCAGCAGTTTTAAACTGCCTATTTACCGCAAGTGTACTGCGGATGACAGATTTTTCTGTTGCTGTTTTTCTCAGTTCAGGCGCTGCAGTTAATCGACCAATCAATAAACTTTTATTCATCATTTAAAAAATCCTCCTAGAAACCTATACGTAACTAGGGGATAGACTACTCGGATTTTTTATTTATGCCAATGTTGGGATGGTGAAAAAGCTGTACCTGCTACTTCACTTGGTACCAGTTCAATGATCCCCCGTTTTTGAGGTGCATTAGGCAGGGCAAGCTCACGTGGACTTGCCATCATACCAAAACTCGGTACACCACGTAACTGGCCTGCAAAAATCAAAGCACCATTTGGCATCATCGCACCTGGTAGGACAACGATTGTTTTCATCCCAACACGTGCGTTAGGTGCACCTGCTACGATTTGTACAACTTGATCCTGACCAATAGAAACTTGGGCAATATTTAAATGATCAGAATCAGGATGTGCCACCATCTCCACAATCTCACCAACTACAAATTTTGGCTCTTGATCATTCATGAGCTGCTCTTCAAATCCAGCAGCCTTCATCTCAGTATTGAGGTGCGCAACATCTGCATCTGATAAGCTAACTTGACCATTGCCATTTACTGGAAACAAAGCTGTTACTTCAAAAAAGTTCCAGGCAACAACCTCACCAGTATCTTGACGCGTTACTCTCGCCACATTATTTTTACGTGTTGCTGTTAATTTTTCACCTTGATTATCGCCAACAATTAGCATCAAGACGTCGTTCATATGCGTGTTATAAATCGCAATCATTTTGTTTTTACTCCTGTTAAAAATGCATCAATTTCTGTTTTTGTTTTGCGTAGTTTGTTGACCAAACGACCTGTCTCTTTACCATCTTCAATCACGACAAAACTAGGAATCCCCATAATCCCCCACTCGATGGCAACATCTAGATAAGCATCACGATCAACTTCTATAAACGTATACTCTGGATGAGCTGCCTCGATTTCAGGCATTGATGGTTTAATAAAGGAACAATCGCCACACCAGTCAGCTGTAAAAAAGAATACATTTCGTCCTTTTTTAACGTATTCTGCCAAAACTTCTAAATTTTCAGGAATAATCATCTGCTATATCCACCTTTTTTTCTTCACCAAATGTTTCAACAATTCTTAAACTATCGCCATCTATTTCAAAGGTTACGACCGTACCATCTGAACGAATGATACCACCTTCATGTATCTGAAAAAGAATTGGGTCAGTCATAATCCAACTTGTCAAAATATCGTCAAACATAAAATGTTGTTTTGCTAACGTCAAGAGTCGTCGTATATTTCGATCCTTACGTTTTTGGTATAGGGTCGTCACACCGACCGCAAGACTTACGCCAACAAGCGCCCCGACACCAATCTTTAATATTTTTTTCATATCTTTATTTTAGCATAATTTTAATCAGCTTGCTAACTCCTTATACTTTTTAGTGCCTATTTGAAGCGCATTTTGGTATCATTAAAGAAAGACTTATTTTTTAATAAGTTATCTAATTTAGGAGCGTGTCATTATGTCTATCACCTTTGAAAAAATAAAGGAAATTACTGAAATTCAAGCAACTTCTGGTTTTGAAAAACCGATGCAAGCGTTTATGCGAAAGCAGATAACCCCTCATGTAGATGACGTCCAAACAGATGGACTCGGTGGGATTTTTGGCATTAAACACGCAAAATCAGAAAATGCCCCAAGAATTATGGTAGCAGGTCACATGGATGAAGTCGGCTTCATGGTTAGTATGATCAAACCTGATGGTACATTACGTGTGGTTGCCTTAGGTGGTTGGAATCCTCTAGTCATCTCTGCCCAACGCTTCACATTATTTGCTAGAAACAATATTACGATCCCCATCATCACAGGCGGTATCCCGCCTCATTTGATGCGTGGCGCAGGTGGTGCTGCTACATTACCAAAAGTTGAAGATATCATTTTCGATGCTGGTTTCTCAGATAAGGCCGAAGCAGAACATTTTGGTGTACATCCCGGTGCAGTCATCGTCCCACAATCAGAAACAATTCTCACTGCCAATCAAAAAAATGTCATCAGTAAGTCTTGGGACAACCGCTATGGTTGCTTGATGGTGAACGAACTTTTAGCACACTTGACTACAGAGAATATACAGTTACCAAATACACTTATCGCTGGCGCAAATGTCCAAGAAGAAGTTGGGCTTCGAGGGGCTCACGTATCTACTACAAAATTCAACCCTGATCTGTTTTTCGCCGTAGATTGCTCACCAGCTCAAGACACCTTTGATGCAAGTGCTGACGGACGTATCGGTGAGGGTACCCTCATGCGTATTTTTGACCCAGGACATATTTTACTCCCTACCATGCGTGATTTCTTGTTAGACACAGCAGAATCAGCAGGTGTCAAGTATCAGTATTATGTCTCAAAAGGTGGGACAGATGCTGGAGCTGCACATTTAAAACAATCTGGTATTCCCTCAACAACGATCGGTGTTTGTGCACGCTATATTCATAGCCACCAAACCCTATTTTCACTAGAAGACTTCGATACTGCTCAAGCCTTTTTACAAGAAATTGTGAAGAAATTGGATCGCAGTACTGTTGATTTAATTCGAGGTAACACCTTTTAAGCCACCTCTTTACTATAATAAAAACTGATTGCTAGCAAACGGCAATCAGTTTTTAATTTATTAACATAGTATTACAAAGACATGCTCTAATGACATGCTTATCGCACGATTGCTCACCTTCTTTGATAAACAAAACTTTAATCTAACACATATAGTTTATATTTTTCAATCCGATTCGTTAGATTAGTGGCATAGTCTGGAGCGGTTGCGTAGCCACCTAATTTTAATGCACGAGCTGCATTTTGATAACTACCTGCCTTACTGCGCCAAGCACCTTGATAACGATAGGTTGAGCCATTTACTGTTGTTTTTATCTTGGTCACATAGTCTCTTAAAGACTCTGATTGGCTAGCATACTTTCGGAAGCCAGTATAGATGTAATAAGGTGTCCCTTTATTAGCTAGTACAAAAGTTGTAGCTGGTTTACCTGCCCTACCTTCTGCCTCAGTCCTATAGCCTGTAACTGTTTGATTAGCAGCCGTTGTATTTTCAAGCGTTAACCTATTCACAACTGCACCAGTCCAACTAGGATCAGCCTTAACACCGAATAAATTATTGCCCGTTTTAGCAAGTTCACTCTGTCCCCAAGCACTTTCTGCAATGGCTTGGCTCATCATAACAGATGGGAATAGGTCATTATCTTTTGCTAATTGTTGTGCGCTTGCATAGAGCGCATTAAACCATGCTTTTTGTGTGTCATTTGTTCCTGTTAAATCTATTTTTGCAGGCTGACTTGGTTTAACAGGTTGACTTGGTTTAACAGGTTGACTTGGTTTAGCAGGTTGACTTGGTTTAGCAGGTTGACTTGGTTTAGCAGGTTGACTTGGTTTAGCGGGTTGACTTGGTTTAACAGGTTTAACTGGCAAAGTCGCCTTAGTTTGCACAACTTTATTTGGAAAGCTAATTTCTGTATAACCGCCAATACCGTTGCCTTTAGGGTCATTTGTACGCCTAACCATAATATAGGCTTGCTTATTACCTGGTACTTTAACACTGGTATCAAAACCAGTCTGATTTGTCCCCTTTAAATTACCTAGATAATTTTTTACATCTGATCTATTTAGTATAGGCGTCAGTTTCCTAGCAAGTTCTCGATTTGTATTTTTATCCATCACAAAGATATACTGGTACTTATACGTTGCTTGTTGCGTCCAAAACCACCCACGCGTGCTAAGAGTAGTACCAGCTACAGATAGACTATTTTGATTAAATTTTGATTTATAAGAAGAAATGGTCTTACCGCCAAAGATATAATCAGATTTTCCACCTCTTTCATTGCCTTTAGGATCATTCGTTCGTCTAATCATAATCTTTATATTTTTATCAATCGGGACTGCTAGTTGTACCTTGATACCTGATTTTTCGGAATTTGTTAGATTATTTAAGGCTCTTTTTACATCAACTCTAGTTTCTATATTAGCTGCTTTTCTAGAAAGTTCTTTACCTGTCGTCGCATCTAAAGCGAATACAAACTGGTACTTATAAGACTGTCCAGCCCAAAACCATGCCCGCATCGATAATGTATTCCCATTTAGAGATGCGCTATCTAAATAGCCGCGATTAGAAAATGTTTTGATGACATTTGATGAGAAACGAATATCATCTGCTCCGCCACTATCATTACCTTTAGGATCATCGGTTTTTCTAGACATGACGTAAATAGTTTTGCCTCTAGGCACCCACAATACCTTATTAAATCCAGATTTCTCAGCATTATTATACTTATACACGCTTTTGACATCATTTCGGATTTCTGGCTGGCTGACTTGTTGACGTGAAATTTCTTTTCCAGTATCAGCATCCATTATGAACAGAAATTCATATTTTTTAGGACTATAATGCCAACCACGAACCTTGATCGTATTCCCCTCACCAGTGATACCTAAAGTATCTAAATAACCTACATTTTGCTGAACTTGATTTCCATTATAATAAGTTGCCACCAAATCACGAAACTGATTAATATCATAACCAAATCTTGCCCAATATTCATCCGGATCTACATGGTCTGTTGTTTGATTATATTTATAAGAAATCATCTTATGCGTTGCTAGATTCCCATCTGGTTTTGTCGATAAATCATTTCTCTGTGGTGTACTAGGGCTTGACATTAACTTTGGTGCGCCCATGTCGTACTTAACCATCTGTTGCGCTGTCCAATTTGCCAAAGTTGCTATCTGTTTATAAAAAGCCGCTTTGCTAGTGACACGCATTTGCTCGATTTGAATACCGTACCTATTCCCATAGCCACCAGAACCCCAGGATTTTTTACTTTTATCCGCGATCGTAATCAATCTACTATCATCTACAAAAGCATGCACGAAGGCTGAATCTTGCGTTCTAACCATATAGTCAATGGATCCATTAATCGTGCCGCCATCCACACCAATCTCATGGATAATAATCATTTTTGGTTTACCATCATCATAATTCATGTTGAGATTACCATTTTTCTTAGGGTCTTGATTATATATTCTACCTAATTGTAATGTTTCATTTGCCGGCTTAATATTGTTATTGATGATATAATCATTAACAGCACTCGCTGATACCTTTATAGATATAAACATCCCTATCAGCAACACGATAGCCACAACTATTTGTATATTTCTCTGTTTTTCTCTGTATTTACTATAGTACACTTATCCACCCACCTATCTTTTAATTTATCTATCTTATTATATCACATTTTAATGTTTTGTACACCAATAATAAAAAAAAACTAGATCTATTAGGCTGTTTATCAAACAACTTAAATTTCAAAGACCTAGAACTTTATTTAGCATAGAGATATTTTTTTATTTTTTTCTAAAAATTCTCTGTATTAATAGCTGCTTTACAGATTTAAAATACTGATTTCTACCATGTATGAGGGAGATAAAAAAAACATCTAAAATAAGTGTAACGACAACTGTAGCAAGCAAATCTAACCATGGATTTGCAAGTGCTATATATGATGTCAATTTGTAGACCAGCAAAACAATCCCAGTCGCAAGTAATAAATGACCCCAATTATAAAATAAGAACTTTTTAACCGACTCTTTAAACCCTTGTCGAAACATTTGATAGGCTTCAAACCAGCTATTAATTAAAACATTCGTAATCAATGTCCCCATTAAAATGCCTGCAACACCTAAATTTGTCTGAGTAACCAGTAGGATAGATAAGGTCAAATTGATTAGTGCTTCAATAATTGATTTAAGGCCTTGAAATTGCAGCGCACCATAAGCAAACATAAATGCACTGATTGTCTGGCGCATTTGGCCTATTAAATAATTTAAAACTGTAAATAGTAACACCCAGAATCCCATGACATAAGCTTCACCAGCCCAAGCACGGATAAATGGCGTCATTAAGTTCATCAGGCAGGATGACACAATGATAGATGCCATATAATTTAAAAAATAAGCTTGATAAAACGTTTTAATATTATCATCCTTAGAATTCTTGATCGACATATTACCAATACTAGCGATAATTGAACTAATTGTTTTATTCGTTACAAAAGTGATACTCGCCGTGATTAATAAATAGTTGGCATATTGCCCAACAGCAGCAAGACCGATAAAGGTTGAAATGATAATATTGTCCGTTGATGTCAGGACAACTGCACCTACTTTGGCCCCTAGTAATTCTAATACATTCCGACGGATAACACCAAATTCCACTTTGCTAATGCGCTCATCTATATGTTCTTTTAAATACGGATGCTCCTTATCAACAACTCTTGAGATAACAAAGTTGGATAGGAAAGTACAGACAACTTGAATGACTAGATAAAGAATAAAATTTTGATAAAGAAACAAGACAACTGATTGCAAAGACATCTGAACGACAGTAAACCAAAATAAATTGAGTTGGTTTTTATACTCTTCCTGGTAGGCGGTAAGCAAAGTTCTCTTGTAGGTGAAAATATAAGATGAGATTGTGTTCATCAGAAAAAGCGCATAGATGATGTACAAGCCATCAACATAGTCTCCTTTGATTACGGAGTGCAAAAAGGGCATAAATCCAATGCCTAATACGGCAACAAACAACCCTATCACTTCATAAGCACGCTTATAAAAGCGCATATAGGCGGCAATCTTTGGTCTATCATTATCAGCAATTGGTCGATACAAGTTGTATGAAATTGCTGTACCTAGTCCCAATTCTGCAAAAGAAAAAACAGTAAAGAGATTGGTCATAAGACCATTAACTCCTAAATATAACTCGCCTAGTTTGTGAATAAATAAGGTTTGAACAATAAATTTAAAAACAAGTAAAACCACTTGTGTTCCAAATGAAACCATGATATTTTTAGTTGCTTTTTGAACATTTGTAGTTTCCATTACTAAACTCCTACCGTTGGATGATATTGATTAACTGGCTATCTCTTCATTGCGAAATAGACTCAAAATAGCATAAGTTTTCACATGATACTCATGATATCTCGCCCATAATTTTTCACAACCTGATTTTTTGATTCCTGTTGATAACTAACCATCAGCTACCCATCAAATCTTGTAGAGTAGGTCAGCAATCACGCTAATTAACTTAGATCACGCTCATCCTTGTCCGTCTCATTCAGATCTGCTTTCATGAGCGATAACTCTTGCGTCAGCACTTTAATTTGATTTTCAGCATTAATTAGCGAAATATGCGCGTTCAAGGCAAAAATCAACAAGACACCGGTTAAGCCAAATAAGGCAAGTGATGTGAGATTGATAATCCCTAACAGTTTAGCAACACGCGTTGCCAATGCAGGTACCAAAGCACCAATTAAAATGATGACAGCTAATAACAGCCATTTGCGTAGCTGTCTGACTTCTGCTTGACCTTTTTTGACTAAGTAAATTGGCAAGATAAAAAAACCAACTGCCAAAATGATCGCGATAATTTGCAATTGTAAAGGCATCATTTTTGGTCCTCCTTCTTAATCAATCCGGCAATTAAAATCGATAGCGAAACATCAATCATATAGCCCACTGCTTTCCTTAAATTAATACTCGATTCACCAGTCGTCCGTTCAAACATCTGAACACCCACTTCTCGTACCTTGATACGATTGGCAAACAAGTGCATATAGCTCTCTGGTTCCGGATATTTACTTGGATAATACTTTGCAAATTGATCAATGACTTTACGATTACCTGCTCGATAACCACTTGTCACATCTTTTATTTTCACTTTTGACGACCATTTGATTAGTTGTGATAAAATTTTTATGCCAAGCTGTCTCGCACCTGTTGACTGAAAATCAGAAGTTCCCTCTTGAATAAATCGCGAGCCAACAGTAAAGTCAACTTCTCCATTAAGGATTGGGTCAACTAGTTGAGGTAAAGACGCGATATCGTGTTGACCATCGCCATCAAATTGAATCGCGATATCATAGCCATGCTTTTTAGCATAGATATAACCTGTTTGTACAGCCCCACCAATCCCTAAATTAAGGACGAGTTCAACATGGTTAATCTTGTTAGCCAGTAATATCTCTTCTTCATTATCAGAAGAACCATCATTAATCACAATATAATCTAAGTTATAGTGACTACTCTCACGATAGTCATCAACTTTCTTAATGACTGCTGCAATCCCCTCAGACTCATTGTAAGCGGGGATAATTAAAAGGATTTTTTTCTTATCCATTTATTCTCCAAAATTTTTTTACATTACCCATTATAACATAAGTGGCTTTAGCGCTATTATTGATTGCCTTTTTGATTTTTTACATAGACGCGCATCAATAGTTTTGCAATCACAGTTGGCCAATAACGTTGATACATCATAAACTCTTCAGTTTCTCTATTTTTATCTAATGTATTTACTGTTGTTTCGGAATCATTATGTATCCGATGGTACATCAGTCTTTGCTTGACGTATATCACTTTACCTGGCAGTGACATAATTCTTTCCCACGCATCCCAGTCAACGACCATTTTCAAACCTTCATCAAATTTGAAATCAGAGAGTCTTTCCATATTATAAGATACCGCAGGGCAAGAAATAAAATTACCAAGCGCATAAATACGTTTTTGATACCATTTAGCCTGAAGTAGAGACATCAAACTCAATCCGAAATGTTTGATTTTCAAATTGATATTACGTGGTCTTAGCTGACCTTGCGCATCATTTTCACTATAGTCTGTAAACACAATATTTGTCTCATCAGAATGATTAAACGCCTTAATCACCTCAGCCCCATAACTTGGTAAATAGATATCATCTTGATGGGCAATCGTCGCGTATTTCGTCGTGACAAACGATAATGCTTGATTCCAGTCATGTCCAATACCACCACCGTCATTGCTGAATACGTCAATCTGATATTGTTTAGCTAAGGCATCAATTAATGCATTGGGCGTACTTGTATATAAAATAATTTTTGATGCTTGTGATGTCATACTTGTTTGATTCAGACAAGATTGAATACAAGCTTCTAAATAGGGTGACTTGCCATAGGCACAAATCACAAACGTATGTTGACACATCATTCCTTATCCTCAATTCAGTTGCATTAGGTACAAAATGGACTAACTTCACATACAATACTATCTGAAATCACCAAACTTCCTAATTTAATTAATGCCTTTAATTAGATTCCCTATACGTGGTAAAAAGTTAATACCAGCATCACTAGTATAATAATATAAAAGCGTCAACACAATGAAATAGATGAAATTAAAAACAGAAAATCCGATATACATTATTTTCTTATTGGACTCACTTATCTCTATTTTAATATATTTTTGCAAAACAAGACCAATTGGCGCTAAACAAATTAAAAATGGCGTATAATATCTACCTTGATTACCTTCAACAGTTAAAGAACCTACCAACTTCAATGTGACTATCGTCCACTCGAAATACATAATTAGACTAACTAAAACGATATTTAAGAAATAGACAATACCACCTGTTACAACCATTCTTTTTTCAACTTCAACATGTTTCTCACTAATTGCCATAATTGTTAAAAATATGAAGTCAATAATGACAAGCCACTCAGGTAATCTATAATTTAACCAGCCAAAATTGCCAATAACGCCAGACGTCAACACTGGATCTAAGCTCTGTTGTATATCTGGTCGAGTAAAGGTGTTTAATAAAATTTGACTACCTTTTAATAACCCACCATAATTTCTAAATTCATATTTTAAAAATAATAAGAATACCAAAATACCCAGCATGATCACTGTTTTTTTATATTTATCACAAAGTTTCCAAATTTTATCAATTATTTGTGTAAAATAATTATTGCCAAATAAGACCATTGGCAAAGTCATAAAATATAGACCCATCGCTAGTGCAGAGGATTTTGCTAGAAAAAGCATCATAACTGAGCCAACGATATAGGCATACCATTTTACGGTTAAAGGTTCTTTCTTAATAGACAAATTTGTTATTAATGAAAAAGCTAAGAAGATGGCCACAAAGAAGAATGGATCATAGGATAAAGAAGCGGCCTGCTGGATACTGATTGGAAACAAGGCGACAATTGCCATGACCCATTGTGCAATTTTTGCCTTTTTAATTGCAAAATACATCCCTACAATGTATAAAATGAGATTTAGAAGCCTACCAAAAAACATGATCACACCGTAACTTGGATAAATCATCTCTCCAATCAACATACCTACTGCTTGGGGTAGATACTGTATTTTCCTAAGACCCAAATTGAGTGCTAATCGATTTTCTTTAAAATCACCTTTTTCAACTATGTATTTAGAAAAAAATGAACCATCTCGATAACTTGCAACATCTACAGGAAGTCTGTACTGTTTAAACTCATTATTGGTTTTTCCGTCATGAAAGATACTGTAAGCAATCCCAAAATGTGTACCCTCATCTGGTGCAGAAAAAAGTGGCTGCACAAATAGTGTAATACTACCAAAAATGGTGATTAAAATAAGAAAAACCTTTGATACTCGATTCTGTCTATTATCTACAACTTGCATTTACTCTCCTAAATTTTTTAGATTGATCCAAACTATCTCAGAGGATCAGAACAATTGATTAAACCTTTAAAAGTTTAAAGTACCAATACTATAGAAATGATGTACGGTAAAACTCTTGCTTATTTGCAAGAGTAACAAAATGAATACAATTTATGAGTGATCTAACTATTTTTCTTAACAGATTCTAATGAATGCTTATCTTCATGCTTAAACGCTAGATGCATTCCCTGCCATCTAGCTAAACGAAAAAGCGGGGCAGAAATAGCGTAATAAATCTTTTGAAACTTAGAATACTCACTATCTTTCAAGGCATGAGAACTGTCTTGCCATGACTGAATTGTTACAGCCTTAATTAAGTCTTTCTTACTAGGTTTCGCTAGCACCACACCTGTTTTTTCAAGCCCAAGCATTTCGTCTAAAATTCTACCTTTATATTCATTAAGCTTAATATCATTAGAATGTATGACGATACTCTCACTTGAGTAGGCTTTCAGGTAACCACTCTGAATGATATCTTTGCCAAAAGCTTGATCTTCTGCATAGCTTATATTACGATAAGGAATATCGTTTACTAAAATACTTCTTCTTGCTGCCGAACAAACGTCTGAATAGAAGCAAGCCCGCCCTAAGTCAGATGAGGTTGATGCGTATATTGTTGTTGCACCAGATACGCCTTGTGCAGCAAATACAGCATTAATATCCTTTTTTTGCAATGGGAAACAATATTTTCTTGGGATCTGTCTGCCTAATACAGCAGCTATTTGAGGACTTTTATCAAAAGGTGAAAGCAAGTTTACCAGCCAATCTTCATTTGCCGGAATAGCATCCTGGCTTAAATATACCATGAACTCTCCATCTGCCATTTCCGCCGCCTTTTGACGCGTCCCACCATGAGAGTATTCACTATTTTCAATCTGTTGGAATATAATATTATCGTACTTCTCGCAAAAATCTTGAATAATGGCAACGGACCTATCTCTAGAGCCAGAATCAATAATCAAAACATTATATTTAAAATCTGTTTTTTGTTGGAAAATCGCCGTCAATGTTTCTTCTAGATGATCTTTTTCACCATTATATACTGGTATAAAAATAGTCGCTTTTATTTCTAAATTATCCATTAAGTGTGACCTCTTGTAAAATAATTTTTTCAACTTTTTCATAGCTTTTTTGCCATGATTTTCCTTCAACACTCTCAGAAATTGCTACTGAATGTACCTCTATATCGTCTCTTTCGACAACTGAACACAATTTTCCAGCTAAAGAAGTCGGATAAGCAGTTGTATATTCTATACCATTAATATCACCTAAAACTAGGGTATTATTCTCACCACCATTCATAACCGGCACACATCCTGAAGCGAGTAATTCTAACGGTAATAGCGAGACATTCGTCAGTGATAATACTAAACAAGCAACACTCTCTTGATAAAGCTTTGAAAGGTCGTTCTTAGTTAAAATACCAAGATTCGTATACTCAAAAGGGATCTCATATCCTGACGTATCTTGGCCGAAAAAAGCAATCTCATACTCTGGATACTTCTCTTTAAAAATTTGCAAAGCTAATACACCCAGTTCAAAACCTCTGCGCTCGGTATGTGCTCTAGCATAAAAGATAATTTTCTTTTGTTTTTTTATCACCTGACTAGGCTTAGGCTTATATGTATCTAAGTCAACACCAAAATCAAAATAGTCAGCTAACATACCATATTGTGCTACTTTTTTTGTTAACCATTTCCCTGCTGTAATACCATAAAAACCAAATTTATAAGTTGCTTCTGCAAGCATATATCTGGAACCAACACCAAAAAACATTGGTTCAAAATCTTGTACAAAATAAAATTTATGAGCTTTTGTTTTTAAATTAAGTACACCGTAAGCTGTTTCCCAACTAGTTGCAAAAACAACGTCCTCATTGGTCAGCTCACTAGCTAACTTAACAACTGTAGACAAACCATACGATTTTTTAAAAACATCTTGTGCCTCTTTTGCAGTTTGAGAAATCGTATTTGTATTATAAATTGCAAAACTAACTTGATGTCCGTTATTTTGTAAAAAATTTGCAAATCTTGCAATTGTGCTATGTCCGCCACCTCCCGGACCTACAGGTGGGGTAATAAATGTAATCTTAAGCTTAGTCTTCGCAATTTTTTCTGGTTTCTTATATACACTTTGCGAGACGATATCTTCAATTTGGGGCATTTGTGGAGATTTTGACAAATCAATTTTTGAATTAATCGAGTTTACATTATTTACGACACCACTTCTTCCTCTAATTTTATCAGAAATTTTTCTTGCCACTGCTCTCATACCCTCATTTTGGTAGGTATCAATAACTTTTTTAATCACACTCATCATTCCTCTTAAACTATATTTTTTTCACTTTATTTAGTAACTTTTTAGTTATCTTCTTCATAATTTGGAACAGGTACTTCGGCGTTACTTGTTGTTGCTTGATAATTTCCTTTAGCTGTGGTGCAAGCCTTATATTTAGTTTTTTATTGTCAATAAAAGGCGTAATTTGCTTATTTAAAGAAATGATAAAATCATAGTTATTTGCCCAAGCTACATAAACTAACAAGCGTTCCATAGCATGAAGAATTGAGTTTTGCGGCAGTGGCTCCTTAGGTATCTCTTCTGCCGATAACTTCAAATCAAATAAGGGTTTAATTGCGTCATATTTGGCCCAAAAAAATGTCCCATAACTCATAGTAAATGTATGTAATTGATTGAAATCAATCTCTTTTGATAAGTTCATTCTCTGCCAAAGTTCAGTCATAGCTGGGACCATTGTCGCTTCATTATTAGCATCAACAATTTTATTGAAACGGAAAAAAGTTGGAATATCTGCAATTACAATACCTAAATTTTTATTATCTGACAAACTTTGAACACTAGCATCAGCGGTATCTATTAGCATCTCGAATAATTCTGTTCGCCAACTTTCTCCTGCAAAGAAATCAGCCTCTACTGATTTTTTGGTATGAAAGTGACCTATTATATCATATGATGCTAATTCATCTTTTAATAATAACATCGGAAAAATATCACGGCCGACATTTCCAGTTACCACAACCTTTGCACTTAATTTATGAATAGATAAAATCTGGATAATTTCTTTTTCTTTATCCTCATTATCCGTTGTAATAAATAAATCATACACAAAGGAGAAACTGTCGAATTTTGTCAAAAATTCAGATAATAACTCGACATAGTAAACATGTAAATGAATGGCAACCGTTTTATCGTTTGGCTGATAAATTAGGTGCTTATCTAATGTCTTTTCGGCTAATAAATATGGATAATCGGGTATATCAATCCGACTCATATGATCGATAATTAAGTGTGTTGGATATTCTGTTTTCCTTTTTAGATAATCAATAACATATGGTGCTACATCTTGTCTAAGCGCAATTGTTTTTACTTTAATAAAAGGCGCCTTATTAAACAAAATAACATCTGGTCGAAAATATGAAAAATCAGGAGTTTGTGATGGTAAGTAATCCATGCCAATTGTATTTAGAACTGTATCATATGTAAAACCAGCATCAACTAACATCTTTGTGAACTGAGTCTCATAGCTATCTATGATATCTTGCACATTATTACTTGCTTGCATTTTTTTCCAAAAATTTAAAAATACATTTGAAATTATTATCTTATTTTTAAACGATATAAAATAACTTTGAATATGTTCAGGGAATTTTTCATATGCTTGATGATTTGTTATTCCCCAAAAATCTATTGTCTCATCTCTATCATACTTATCATAAATTTCATTCATATCGTATAATGGACCAAACGTCGTATCATTCATAATCGTCACATTGTCAAACTGTGCTAAATTATCGAATCCAACATGGCTGAATCCCTCCTGCCAAGCAGCAAAATCAAAGCCAGTATTTGTTCTCTGAATAAACTCATCAAATAGATTTATGTCTTGCAGTCGTTCTCTGTCTTCTTGAGATACAATGCTATTAGATAAAACAATGACTTTAGAAAATAAAGGTCTCATTTTTTGTAACTGAAAAATAACGTGATCATTTACTGTTCCAAATTTATTAAAATGTACATATAGCAATAAACGATTCATTATTTTCTCCTTAGTACCCAATTAACCAGTTTTACAAAGCTCAGCCTAGCTTGCCAAGTTTTGGAATTAATTACTTGTTGATAGTCAAGTTCTAATTGCTCATAACGTGCTTGTAGTTGCTGCTTTTTACTGATAATTTGCTGTTTTTCTTTAACTAATCTTTTCTTTTCTTCAGCCAACCGTAAATTACTATTCAAGATGATCTTCGATGGATAAGCTTCAGACAAAACATCCGACATATCAGACATACTATATTTTAAAGTTACTATTCTTTCCTGATAATCTCGAACTTTATAATAAATTTGCGGATCATTCTCTACAAAATAAAAACAGTCTTCTTCTTTAAAACCATTTGTATTAAATGATTCAATTTTTCCATTAGTCGAATCAACTAAGGTAACATAAGTATAGAAGCTAGGCAGTTCTGTTAAATCAACTCGAATTTCTGTTGTGCCATCTGGGATTGTGAAAGACAACTGATCTTTATAGTTAAACTCAAATACTATTTTCTGTTCTTCTGAATAATTCTCTATTCGATAGTAAACTGTAATTTTTTGATTCGACAATGCCTTCAAATAAGTTAAATACTTAACAACTTGAGATTGATCTGCAAGTAAAGTATACAACAATTTTGAATGCCCAATTGCCCAGTCATTTTCTTTTAAAACATCGTCATACTTAACTTGATATTTATTCCAAATATAATTAAACGTTTCAAGTAATCCCTCCCATTTTTGGAAGGTATTGTTAGTATTTTTATTTCGACTCTGATTATGAATCATGTAATTCAAATAATTTTGGTCGCACTTGACAAAAGTATGTTTTTCCAGAGCTAGGCTTAACCAATAATCCCAATCCTCATGGCTTCTTTTATTTAGATTTAAATCAAATTTATATTTTTTAGCAATATTTGACTTCACAAGGGCAGATATATCAATAAAATTCTCGAAAAGCAACCGTTCAAGCGTATACGTTGGAAAGTTTGTTTCGGAAACCAAATCATCCTTTGTATCTAGTTGTCTCAAATCACCGTAGACAACATCAGCATCTGAACTTATCGCTTTATGATAGAATTTTTCCAAATAATCGTCTGACCAATAATTATCAGCATCTAAAAAAATGAAATAGTCACCCGTAATATTAGCTAATCCCTCGTTTCGTGCATAACTAATACCTCTATTTTCTTGATTAACATAGATTACATTTGCATGTTTAGTAACCATTCTATTAATAAGCTCATCAGAATTATCTGTTGAGCCGTCATTAATGATAATCAACTCTATGTTAGTATAGGTTTGGTTAAAAACAGATTGGATAGCTCTTATAATATATTTATCATAATTATAGTTCGTGATAATCACCGAAATTAGTGGTAAAGACATTTTTCTCCCTATTTTGAATATAAAATCTGAATCATTTTAAGTAGAGTGGTAATTAAATCGAATCTGTAACATTAACTCTTAGGCGCTTTTAAAACTATTTATCACTTGCAACGTATACAGTTATGAGTATTATTATAACTGTATTAGATGAAAAAACATGTACAGATCAATTTATATTTCTCGTAATAGCCCATAATCTTCTTTATCTTCTATGTCTCGCAATATAAACCTTGCATCGTGTCCTTCTTTTGTAAAAGTAATCATATCCGTTTCATTTGGATTCTCTTGATTCACAATTTTAGGATCTTTTCTGAGTGATGCAATGATTTTAAAATCTGTATTGTGGAAATTATCCAACGGGATAGATGCCCTAAGCCCACTACTATCAACTGCTATTGAACCGCTATCAAAAACGATTCCACCTCTTTTTTCATCATGCAGTGCATAAGCTATGTATAATGGGGTTTCTTTTTTCAATTTTTCATCATATAACTCATAATGCATTTCAAACTCAAAAAGTTTATCTGAATTGGATAATACTGAATTTGATTTTTTTTCTATCCAAATTTTCGCTTTATCCTTAGCAGGAGCTTTTCCAGTGCCTACTTGACTCTCATAATTTTCCAAGTTATCTTCTGAATATTGATTGGTAATGTCTTGAAGGTTCTCCGATTTTTCTAGTACACCATCTTTTATATAAATCACCTTATTACAATATCTTTGGACCGCATTCATATCATGAGTAACAAGTATAACTGTTTTATTTACATCCCGTTTGATCTCTTCAAAAAATTCTCGGCTCTTACGTTGAAATGCTTCATCTCCCACAGCCAGTATTTCATCTAATACTAATATATCGCTCTTTGCTTGAATAGCTACAGCAAAAGCTAGACGTACCTGCATACCTGATGAATAATTTTTTAATTTTTGATCCATGAAATCGTGCAACTCTGAAAAAGATACAATATCGCCATACATATCATCTACTTCTTTAGCTGAAAAGCCAAGCATAGCACCGTTTAAATAGACATTTTCTCTCCCCGTCAATTCCGGATTAAAACCTACACCTAATTCTATAAAAGATACCAAGCGCCCATTGATAGAAACAGTGCCCGTTTCCGGTACATATATTTGAGATATAATTTTTAAAAGTGTTGACTTCCCAGAACCATTACGGCCAACAATACCGAAAAAATCTCCCTTTTCAACATTGAATGAAATGTCCTTTAGAACAGATTGCTTTTTAAAGCCCTTGATTCCCTTCATTCTATTAACTAGTGTTGTTCGCAAACTCGTTGAACTTTCCGTCGGTAATTTGAATGACTTACTTACATTCTTTACTACAACGACACTTTCTTTTTCTTCAATTTTTTTATTCATTTAAATAATCTCCGCAAATTTATCTGCATATTTTTTGAAAATGGTGTATCCAAATACCAATACAATAAAGGGTAATACATAGGGAATAGCAACAATCCATTTATTATTAATAAATTCCGTTATCACTTGATTCCCTGGATAAATTAGTATATGTCTAAGATCCTGAATAATTGTTGCTAGAGGGTTTAACATCATTACTGCAATAATTTTATTATTATGAATCATAGAAAGCGAATAAATAATTGGTGTCGCATACATACCAGCCTGCATGACAACCTCCCAAACTGGTGCGATATCTCTAAAGTAGACAAATAGAGTTGCTAAAATAAAAGCAATACCCAATGAGAAAGCAAATATTGGGATAATATAAAGAGGTGCAATAATCGCATACTTAGAAATTTCTACTTGATTAAGTACAGCAAAGAATAAAACCACCAGTAAATTAATTAAAAAGTTGATGAAAGCACTAACTGCAACAGATAACACTATAATTTCTTTGGGGAAACTAAGTTTACGTAACAAATCTCCACGTCCAACAATTGACGTTAGTCCCATTGATGTTGTTTCAGCAAAAAAGTTCCAAATCACCATTCCTAATAGCAATGCAACCGCAAAGTGAGGCATATCTCGTCCCAAACCTAAAAACCTTACAAAAACGAGATACATGACACTAAACAACATCAAAGGTTTCAAAATAGACCATAAATGCCCCATTAAACTTCCTTGATATCGTAATTTAAAATCCGTTTTCACCAATTCTTTCAATAAAATCCAATTTTTCGAGTTCATTTTTTTACATACCCCAACTTTGTCACAACAAGTGTACGAAACACAATGGTGTGAAATAATTTATTCTTTTTAAAGTTATATTCTTTTAAATACTTAATCCGATTCACAACCGTCTGATTTAGCAAGGCAACATACTTTTCGATCAGCTCTCTATTCTCATCCGATAAATCCGGTTGCGTTAATAAAGAAGCTGCTTGCTTTTGACTAGTAATGATAAGATGCCAATATTTGTCTACAGCTTGTAATGGATTTAACCATTTTTTAAGGCGCTTACCAAAGGTCCTAGCACCCAAAACATTATGATCATGCTGACGATACAGTTCACCAGGCTTGTCAATATAAACCAGCTCACCTGTTGCAGATGCTAGCAAGGCCAGATACCAATCATGCATGATGATATTATCTGTACTCCGCCATCTTTTGACTAAAGCATGATTGATCATCGCCACACCACCAGTCACAGTATTCTCTGTTAACTCTGCCAGTAAACTTGTATTCGCATGGTGGCTTTGGCTATGAACCATAGATGGACTGATTACCTTGAGTTTTTCGTCCACTACCGATAAATCCATATAGACCATCAACGGCTGACTTGCGTCATGTCTTGTAGCTTCAGCTAACATTGTTGCCATTTTTTCAGGAAGCCAAACATCATCTTGATCACAGAAAAAATAATAGTCTGCGCTATCATGCTTGATTAGCTTGTAAAAACTATTGATGACACCCAGATTTGTATGATCACCCTCATTAATAAACTTGATGCGCTCATCTTTCAACATGTAAGACACAATGATATCCCGCGTTTTATCGCGCGAATCATCATCACGAATCAGTAATTGCCAATCTGTAAACGTCTGCGCTTGGATGCTATCAATTTGTTCAGAAAGAAACTTGGCCCCATTATAGGTTGAGAGAACAATATTAACTTTCATTCAAAAACAACTCCTCATATTGGTCAACAATCTTATCCCAAGTATATTTCTCAGCAATAATTTTTTTCGCCTTTTTTGCAAGTCCCTCAATTGCTTCAACTTTAAGCATCTCTGCTTGACTCATTACCTCCGTAAGCGTATCGATTTGCCAGAAAAGAGCCGAATCCAAGGCAACATTTCGGTTAAAACTAACATCAAATACCAAATTTAAATCTGTCACACTCATCGCTTCAAGTAATCCTGGGTTTGTCCCGCCTACGGCATGTCCATGTATATAAGCAAAAGCATGCTTTCTGATAGCAGTCAGCTGCTCCTTATCATACACTGTGCCAACGAACTTGATTCGCTTGTCTTGATCAAAGTTGGTTAATTGACGTAATTTTTCAAAATAAGGATCGTCCAGATGGTTGGTGATGATCACCAAATCATGTGTTGTACTTGAATTCATAAAATTACGAATGATTACCTCATAATTATTTTCAGGAACAAATCGACCAACAACAAGGTAATAGGCACCCACTTGGATGCCATATTTATCCAACCAAGGTTGAGCAACTCCCGGAGCCATTACGACATCGTTCGTACCATATGCAATCACTTTTGATGTAACATGATCATATTCAGCTTTTAAATAGTCTTCAATCCCCTGATTATCCGAAATAATCAAATCAGCATTTTCAGCCATTTTTTTCTCTGAATATTTCAAGTACACTTGAATTGGCTTTATCCACTTACTACGCTTCCACTCAAGTCCATCTGGATTAACGTATAATTTTCCACCTATTTTATGAATCAGCTTCACATAGTGTCCAATAAAGGCACCTAATGTGTTCCCTAAAATATAAAATATGGGATTCGTAATATTGTTTGCTTTAATATATCGTATCGCATAGATGATCGCATCTCGGTCATAGAAAATGACATTTGCCGCACCAAAATTTCTTACTTTTACTTCAAAAACATCCGCAGTTTTATAAGTAAGATGTTTGCCTGTTTCACTATCCGAAAGCTGGGCAACATGATACTTAATTTGATCTGACTGTTGATGACTAACAAGCTCCTCAACAAAAGTCTCAAAGCCTCCATATTTGGCTGGCAATCCGCGCGAACCAATTATAAAAACATGTTGCATTTTTCACCTAATTTCTTGTCATAGTCTTTTTCAGTATAGCATAATTAAGGATAATTGTCATTTTACCGTCTGATTACAGTTAAGAACTTACAAGAGGCGCATCTTAGATACGCAACAGATAGGGCATGTTAAAATCTAAAAAACAAGTACCTAAGTACTTGCTTATAAAGACTCAATTTACACTGGTTTTTCTTGACGATAAAAGGCATTCAAAGCATCCTGCCATGATGGAATAACAAAGCCTGTTGCTTTAGCCTTATCCAAACTCATCGTTGAGTTTAAGGGGCGTTTTGCCTTAGCAGGGAATTGACTAGAATCAACTGGACTAACAGTCACAGCTGTATCTTTTAAAATTTCTACTGCAAAATCATACCAAGTAACATCTTCTGAAGCATCATTTGATAAGTGGTAATAACCAAAATCTCTTTGATTTTCAGTCAAGTAAGTCATAAATTCTGCTAAAGTACGTGTCCAAGTAGGTCTACCGTGCTGATCGTTAACTACAGTTAATGCTGCATGCGTCTCTGCTAATTTTTGCATTGTAAATACAAAATTGGCACCATAATTCCCAAAAACCCATGCAGTACGAATAATATAAAATTTATCCGCATATTTCTCAACAAGTTCCTCACCTAATCGCTTAGTACGACCATATTCAGTCTGAGGATCCGGAAGATCATCGACTTCCCACTCTTCACCAACAGGTTTTAGACCATCAAACACATAATCAGTAGAGATGTAAACTAGGGTTGCATTATGAGCAGCAGTTGCCTTGGCAATATTCTCTGTTCCAGTTACATTGATGGCATAATCAAGTGCTTTACCCTCGTCTTCAGCTTTATCAACTGCTGTATAGGCAGCGCAGTGATAGACTAAAGTTGGTTTTACCTCATCGAAAACTTGATTAACTTGCTTAGCATTTGTAATATCAAGTTCAGCAACATCAGTTGCCACATAGTCTTCGCCGCGCTCATCTAATAAATAGCGTAATTCAGTTCCTAATTGACCGCTTGCTCCAGTAATTAAAATCATTTAAGCACCTCTTGTGATTTAGCATAGTTAGCTTCAACAGCTGCTTTTTCAGCTTGCCACCATGCTGCATTATCTGAATACCAGTTGATTGTTTCTTTCAAACCAGATTCAAAGTCAGTATGCTTAGGTGTCCAGCCAAGCTCTGTACGCAGTTTTGTGTTATCAATAGCATAACGTAGATCATGACCTGCACGGTCTGTCACACGATCATAAGCTGTCGCATCTTGACCCATTTCTGTTAGAATTTCTTCTAATACTTCTTTATTGTTCTTCTCTCCGTCAGCACCAATTAAGTAGGTTTCACCGATTTGTCCTTTTGTAAGGATAGCCCATACACCTGATGAGTGGTCTTCCGTGTGAATCCAGTCACGAACGTTTTTACCATCACCGTATAATTTCGGACGACTTCCTGACAAAATATTGGTAATTTGACGCGGAATGAATTTCTCAATATGTTGGTATGGCCCGTAGTTATTTGAACAATTGGAGATGGTCGCTTTAAGGCCAAATGAACGTACCCAAGCACGGACAATCAAATCACTCGCTGCTTTAGTCGACGAGTATGGCGAACTTGGATTATAAGGCGTACGATCTGTAAATTTTTCGCCCGCGCCTTCACCATGACCTGGTAAATCTTCACGATACGGCAAATCACCATAGACTTCATCTGTCGAGACATGATGAAAACGCAGATCATGCTTCCGTGCTGCTTGAATCAACGTATAGGTACCAATGAAATTGGTATGAATAAACTCATCTTGCGATTTCAAGGAGTTATCATTATGTGATTCTGCAGCATAATGGATGATTGCATCCACTTTTTCTGCTAATTCATCAACAAGGTTAGCATCCGCGATATCACCAACGACAAGTTCTACACGATCACCTAGGATATCTGAAATGTTTGCTTTGTTTCCTGCATATGTTAATTTATCTAGGACGATAATTTTTTCAATCTCTGGGTGGTTATTATAAACATAATGAACAAAATTTGAACCGATAAACCCTGCGCCACCTGTTACAATTATTTTTTTTAATTCAGTCATATATTCCTCTTTTATTATTTAATGACGATCCTTAATCAGCATCAACCCTGTCATTTACAATGACACTCACAAACAAAAACACATGCTTATGACTACATAAGGACTAGATAACCTATCCTTATCTCTGTTTGCTTGATTAGTAGTCATTTAGATAGGTGATACCTTATAATGAATCTGCACTTAATGGCTTCACATCACTAAGCAAAGGGTGATTGATATCTGCTTCACTCACTTCTGCATTTGCAACATCTTCCCATTTGATCCCTAAGGCAGGGTCAGCATAATTAACAAAGGCGTATTTTGGTTTTAACTCAAGTGCCCAGTAATCATTGACAAGGTAGCTATAAGACACAAACTCACTCAAAACTTGGAAGCCATTTGCAACACCACGAGGGACAAATATACCTTTACTAGCGTTAATTTCAGTTTGATAGACATGACCAAAACTAGCACCTTCTCGCAAATCAACCCATGCACCAAGTACACGACCATTATCTGCTACAGAAATATATTTATCCCAAGGCTCCGCATGTAAACCACGTAAAACATCTTTTCTCGAAAACGAGACATTGTTCTGCAATTTACCTGCTGCAAAAAAAGAGGTCGGAAACCCTAGGGGCATCATTTTTTCTTTTTGAAAGTTCTCTTTAAACCAGCCACGATTGTCTCCATGAACAGGAATATCAAACTCTAACATACCAGGAATTTCAGAAATTTCTCGCACTGCTAATGTTTTACCAAAAAAATCTTCACTCATTTTAAACATCAGCCTCCACAAGTCTTAGTAAATATTGACCATATTCATTTTTCTTAAGGGGTTGCGCAAGTTCAATCACTTGATCACGCGTTATATAGCCCATACGGTAGGCAATTTCTTCTAAATTAGCCACTTGTACATTTTGCATGCGTTGCACAGTTTCTATATATTGTGCCGCTTCTAGTAAGGACTCGTGCGTACCAGTATCTAGCCACGCAAAACCGCGTCCCATTACTTCAACATCTAAATCCCCACGTTTAAGATAGGCGTCATTGACATCTGTTATCTCCAGCTCACCACGAGACGATGGTTGGATAGACTTAGCAATTTCAACCACATCATTATCATAGAAGTACAATCCTGTAATTGCATAGTTTGATTTTGGATGCTCAGGTTTTTCTTCTACTGATATCGCACGCATATCTTTGTCAAATTCGACAACACCAAAACGTTCGGGGTCCTTCACTTGGTAGCCAAAAACTGTGGCACCGGTATCTTTAGCTGCAGCACGAGCTAACATACTAGACATACCAGGACCATAGTAAATATTGTCCCCAAGAATCAAGGCAACATTGTCATCACCGATAAAGTCCGCACCGATAATAAAAGCTTGTGCCAAACCATCTGGGCTTGGTTGGACAGCGTAACTAAGCGAGATACCAAATTCGCTACCATCTCCCAGTAGTTCTTCAAAACGCGGCACATCTTGTGGTGTCGAAATAATCAAAATATCTTTGATACCCGCTAACATCAAAGTTGAAAGCGGATAATAAATCATTGGTTTATCATAGATTGGCATCAATTGTTTGCTTGCTGCACGCGTTAGTGGATATAAGCGTGTTCCTGAACCGCCTGCTAATATAATACCTTTTGTCATGATGAGTTCTCTTTTCTATTTTATCTTTAAATATAGCGATAAACCGCTAACGATAGTTAACTTCTTATTGTCTAGTATCCAAAATATCAATCATCTAATTATATCATATTTACGATTATATGTGCTAGCAACGTTATAAACCTACTAAGATGCCTGATCCCAGTATCGCTACGGAACGTAAAAAAGACAAAGTTTTAGCGACTTTGTCTTCACACTGAAGCTTGCTAAATAGCAACCTTATATTTTTAGCGATAATCTGGTGTTGGCTTTGTATTGTAGTAAACATTTGAAATTCGTTCCGATGCTCCAGGCTCTACTTCATCTAGAGTTACTGATATCTCTTCAAATGACGCTGCGTAATTGCGATCTCTCTCAAATAATTGATAAGCCCGCGCAATACTCTTAGCAACGCGTTCATTTGTTGTCTTGTAACGATTACCATATTGCATCAAATCTTCAGCTAAGCGTGCTTTATCAACCATCTCATCTGTCGCATCTTTAAGGTTTGCAACATCCTCTGTTGCAACATCAACTAGATGGTTGACACCATCAATATTGACCTTAACCTTATTCAACTCTTTAAATAAGGTTTGTACCCGTTCAGATGTGGCAAAAAACTTATCTAGATAGGCTTGAGGTAAACCAGGTAAGTTACGTTTCTCAACATATCGTTTTAAAATACGTATTTCTCTATCAAAGGTATCAGCCACATCTTGTGCAGCCTTTTCTTGTTTTCGTAAATTTTGCAGATCGCTACTGATCTTAACTTGATTTTTTTCAATATCATCAAGTGTAGAAATAATAATATCTACTTCTTTACCAAGTAAACTATAAGGCTGCGCATTCTCTTTTATCACATCAAGAATTCCACTTACACCCGAATCAAGCGTCTCAAGTTCCTCTTGGAACCCTCTGACTAACCCCATCTCATTACCAGTCAAAATATAATTCTGTGAGACATGGTCAATCTCAAGCAATAGATTTTTATTATTCGTACGTGTGTGTGCAAGATAATCTTTTATAATTGCTGCATTATTAGCAACATCTCGTCGTGCTTTATACTCATCTGAGAAAACTTCATAAAGACCATCCAAATTAAGCTTCATTTTTTCCAACTGAGCGTCTGCACGATCTAGTTCGAAATTTTCCAGAAAAATCATAGCTTGTGCTAAATCATCACTAATTTCTTGCAATCTATCATCAACTTTAGCTGAATCCGGCAATTTCAAATCTTGCGCTTTGAATGCCTCATAGCCTTCAGTTAACTCTTCAAGTTGTGCAGGATATGTTTGTGTTAGCTCTTCAACAAGAGCTGGGATACGATCCGCAATTGCCCCTAGAGCGATTGTATGCTCTTCGGCTGTTTCTAAAACTTCGGATGCCTCTATCGGATCCCCTGTAGAGTTCAAGTCAACAAACTGTGTAAACTCTGTTTCTATATTTTTTAGTTGCACTTGAAGTTCAGTGATTGCAACACCGTATTTCCCAGCATTATCAGCGATTTCTGAACGTAAGGTATCATATAAGTCTAGAGAATCTTGAATTTTAGAGGAGTTAATCGTTTCTTGCTTGGTTAACTCAGATATGCCATCTCGAATAGACAGTACATCTTCTTCCATCAGTTTAATTTGCCCTTCTGAGGCATCAACTGATGCACGTGCTCTGATAAACCTAAAAGAATCATTTAACTGTTCAGCTTCAAAAATATGATTTTCTAAATCAGCAAATGAATTCGCTGATAAATCAATCCATTTTTGATTCCACTCTCTAAAAATTGTCTGGCTTTGTCCCACCAAATGTAATTTTTTAACAGCATCAACTTCTTCTTGAACTGGCAAATCGAATAAATCTTCCTTGCGCTTTTCAAGAGCAAGAATGCGATTTTCTGTTTGCTTACGCAGCACCATCGCTATAGCATAGAATATAACGACTACTGCTAGCAATATGATTATTGCAATTATAATACTTTTAGGCATTCTTTTTTACTCTCCATCACTGATCTGTTAATATATTTAAACCGTCTATTCAAATTATAAATTCCGTGTTTCATTATACCATATTTACACAGAAAAAGACACCGAAAGTTAACTCCCCGTGTCATTTTTTCCTATTTCTCAAAGATTATTTTTCTAAGGCAGCAGCCATTGTCGCTTGAACTTCAGCTTCAAAGTTATTTGCTGCTTTTTCAATACCTTCGCCAACTTCAAAACGTGCAAATGCAACAACAGTTGCGTCAACAGAAGCTAGGTATTGCTCAACAGTTTTGCTATCATCCATTACATAAAGTTGTGCTAACAATGTGTAAGCTTGGTCAACTTTTGTGTTATCAAGCATGAAACGTTCCATTTTACCTGGAATGATTTTGTCCCAGATTTTTTCAGGTTTACCTTCAGCAGCTAATTCAGCTTTAATAGCCACTTCTGCTGCAGCAACGATTTCATCTGTAAGTTGTGCTTTAGAGCCGTAAGTTAAGAAAGGCAAAGCTGGTTTGTCAACCATTGCACGGCTTTCGTTGTCTAATTCAATCACGTGGTTAAGTTGCGCCAACTCATCTTTAACGAATTGTTCTTCTAATTCAGTGTGTGAAAGCACAACTGGTTTCATTGCTGCAATATGCATTGACACTTGTTTAGCAAGTGCATCGTCAGCACCATCAACAACTGTGATAACACCGATACGTCCGCCATTATGTTGGTAAGCACCAAAATGTTGGGCATCTGTTTTTTCAATCAAAGCAAAACGACGGAAAGAAATTTTTTCTCCGATAGTTGAAGTCGCTTCAACGTAAGCTTCTGATAAAGTTTTACCAGATGCCATTTGAATCGCAAGTGCAGCATCGTTATCAGCTGGTTTGTTTTTAGCAATCAATTCTGCTGATTCATTAACTAAAGCAACAAACTGTTCATTTTTAGCAACGAAGTCTGTTTCTGAGTTAACTTCAACAAGTGCTGCAAAGTTACCGTCAACGTAAACACCAGTTAAGCCTTCTGCTGCAATACGGTCAACTTTTTTAGCTGCTTTAGCCATCCCTTTTTCACGGAGTAACTCAGTTGCTTTTTCGATGTTACCATCAGTTTCTACCAATGCTTTTTTAGCGTCCATAACGCCAGCACCAGTTTTTTCACGTAATTCTTTTACTTGAGCTGCAGTAATTGCCATTTTATTTTCTCCTTTTTGATGTGCTTTACGATACTTAATTTTTTATGAAAAAGAGGGCTGAGGCGTAGGCCCCGCCCTCTTTCAATTTTATTGGTCATTTGAGTTGACTCGCTAACGCTTGCCAACTCAATTCAAAAGAAGCTTAGGCTTCTTTTTCGTCGTAACACGACGTGTTACTGATTGGTCAATTCAAAAGAAGCTTAGGCTTCTTTTGAACCTTCCACAACTTCTACCAATTCTTCGATTGATTCAGCTGATGCTGGTTCAGATACGTTTGCATCTTCAGCTTCAACAGCATCTTCGCCTTGATGACCTTCGATAATAGCGTCTGCCATTTTACCAGTGATCAATTTAACCGCACGAATTGCATCGTCATTTGCAGGGATGATAACATCAATTGGATCAGGATCCGCATTTGTATCAACCATTGCAACGATTGGAATGTTTAATTTAGTTGCTTCTTGAACTGCAATTTGCTCTTTATGTGGATCCACGATGTAGATAACATCTGGGATACGAGGCATATCAGCAATACCGCCCAAGAATTTTTCAAGACGATCGCGTTGTTTGTTCAAGAGTACAACTTCTTTTTTAGGAAGCACGTCAAAAGTACCGTCTTCTTCCATTTTGTTGATTTCTTTCAAACGTGCGATACGTTTTTGAATCGTACCCCAGTTAGTCAAAGTACCACCCAACCAACGGTGGTTGATGTAGTATTGACCAGCACGAAGTGCTTCTTCTTTAACAGCTTCAGCAGCTTGTTTTTTTGTACCTACAAAAAGAACAATAGCGCCGTTTGCTGCTGCGTCGCGTACATAGTTGTATGCGTCATCAGCAAGTTTTACTGTTTTTTGTAAATCGATAACGTGAATACCGTTACGTTCTGTAAAGATGAACGGTTTCATTTTTGGGTTCCAACGGCGTGTTTGGTGACCGAAGTGAACACCCGCTTCGAGTAGTTGTTTCATTGAAATGACTGCCATGAGCTAGTCTCCTTTTAAAATTGTTTTTTCCTCTTTCGAACATCAACTATCACCGCAACTATCGCTAGCACAACGATGATATCCGTTCAAAATGTGGTTTAGATTGCGTAAAATTTTACTGCAACCATTTAATTATACACGACTTTAGCGTGTTTTACAAGTCTTATTTGGTAATAAACAAGAATAAAGCAACCTTTTAGTCCACCTCATTAAGCCAAAAATTCGTTCGTCGTCATCAAACTTGCTACTGCCGAAAGTTCAGCAAGCATCGTTTCTTGGACCTGTTTAGCAGGCATTAGCTCGTCATTTACTATCAAGTCCCTTGTAGCCGTCGCATCAGATATTACGATTGGCGCATACCCTAAGCTTTCCGCAACTGGTGTTGTGGCACGTATACACATGTGCGTCATCATGCCACAAATGACAAGTTGTTCAACACCATTTTTTTCTAATTGCTGCTGCAAAGGTGTGCTTTGAAAACTGTTTGGAAAATGTTTCTCTACAATTATGGAACTAGCATCATGTTTTAATTGCGGGTGCAAGTCAGCACCTACTGTTCCTACTTCAAAAAAATCTGCATTTGGTTCATATTTGATATGCTGAATATAAATGATTGGGAGTTTTTCTGCACGAAATCTTTCTTCCAACGCATTAATTTTCAGTAAAGCCTCATCAGCGCCAGTTAATGTCATTTTTCCGCCTGTAAAATAATCATTTTGTACATCAATCACTAAAAGTCCTTGTTTCATCTCTATACCTCTTCTCTATAAAATAAAGTATAATTGTTTTATACTAGATAGTAAATACTTTCGCGAAAGGGGTTTTAGCCAACATCTTTCACGATGAAAGGAATCTCATTGGACAACATCGATCACCAAATCTTAGCCTATTTGAAATCAAATGCTAAACTGACAAACAAGGACATTGGCCAACTGATTCATATGACAGGACAGGCCGTAGGTATCAGAATCAATAAATTGATTGATGCTGGACAAATTCAAAACTACACCATCTCTATTCAGTATGATCACAAACAATTTATCCGCGTTTTCATGGATAATAACCAATATGACACTTTTGAAGCAGCAGTAAATAGCTATCTTGAAGTGGCCGACTTTTATAAAGTGTCAGGACAAGCCTGTTATATGATTGTTGGCCATTTTTCTCATAAAAAACTAGCCCAATTCATTACGACAATCTCAAAATGGGGACGTTACAGTATCGAAACTGTCCTTGACAACAGAAAAAAAGATAGGCAATAGTCTATCTTATAAATCATGTCCACCGTAAACACCATTCAAGTCAAACAATAAATCAATGACGCTTTTGTGATAAGGAATAAATTCGCCACTTAAAATTAAGGCTTGAACCACTTCACGTGTTGCCCATTTTACCGCCTGGACTTCAGATGTTTGCAGCTTTAACTCCGATAACGTTATATCTTGATAAAGCATATAGTAGTCGTCAAACCCTTCATCAAAGTTCAGGGTAAAAAAGGGTCTCATCTCAGAAAAATCATGATGCAACCCAATTTCTTCTTGTGTCTCACGTGCAATCGCTTCTTGACTTGTTTCGCCAGCAATAGCACTCCCGCCGGCTGAGATATCCCACATATTAGGCCACCCCTCTTTAAAAGGCTGACGTTGCTGAATCAATAACTGATTATCCGAATTTAAAATACTCAAATTAACGACCAATCGGAAATCACCAACACTCAGTTTTGTCCCCCGTTCAGCTGTTCTACCCGTAAGTCGACGCTCTTGATCATAAATATCAAATAATTCCATATTTATCTCCTCCACAACATATCATACGTCAAGTGGGCATAAATGACAAGTAAAAATCTATGTCGTCTGACATGCCTAGCGAACTTACTAGACGTATCAGAGAAGGTTAAACTAGCTAGTCTCTACTTACATATTTTGATAGGTGACTTATTCATAACGTAAAAAAAACCGCACAGTCTGTACGGTTTTTTTAGGTCTTGAATTATTTAACCTTTATAGTCGTAAGCAATTTCAATAATTGCTTTCAATTCAGAAATTAAAGGTTGTTTTGGATTTGCAGTTGTACATTGGTCTTCATATGCTTTTTCAGCAAGATGATCAATTTCTGCTACCATTTGTTTCTTAGTCAAGCCTTGTGATTGCCAGTTCATTTCGATGCCAGTCGCAATACCAAGTTTATAAACTGCACTTGCAAGTGCTTCAACAAGTTCTGCAGTCGTATTACCTTTGAGTCCTAAGAATCGTGCGATATCAGCATAGTCTGTATCCGCACGGAAGAAGTCATATTTAGGGAACATGGCATGTTTTTGAGGATCTTTGGCATTGTAACGGATAACGTGCGGTAATAAAATCGCATTCGTACGTCCGTGAGGTACACCCCAAGCACCACCCACTTTATGGGCGATTGAGTGAGAAATACCGAGGAAGGCATTTGCAAAGGCCATACCAGCCATCGTAGAGGCATTATGCATCTTCTCACGAGACTCAGCGTCACCAGTTTTTACTGATTTTTCAAGATATTCAAAGACAATCTTGATAGCTTGTAATGACAAACCACGTGTATAATCTGATGCCATAACTGACACGTATGACTCGATCGCATGTGTTAACACATCCATCCCTGTATCAGCTGTTACACTTGCAGGAACTGACATAACAAGTTGTGGGTCAATAATTGCCACATCTGGTGTCAACGCATAGTCAGCTAAAGGATATTTAGTATGATCATCTGAGTCAGTGATTACTGCGAAAGGTGTCACTTCTGAACCTGTTCCTGATGTTGTTGGGATACAGATGAATTTTGCCTTCTCAGCATATTCAATCTTATAAGCACGTTTACGAATATCAAGGAATTTTTGTTTAGCACCAAAGAAACTTGTATCTGGATGTTCAAAGAACATCCACATTCCTTTAGCAGCATCCATAGCTGAACCACCACCCAATGCAATGACAACATCTGGTTGGAAGTTATTGAACATTTCTAATCCCTTATAGACTGTATTTGTAGATGGGTTAGGTTCCACATCTGAAAATACTTCAATGCTTGGATCATTTGGGTTTTTCTCAAGTTGTTTACGGATAAGATCAGCATAACCAAATTGGACCATACCTGGGTCACAAACAAGCATGACACGTTCCGCTTTAATTTGTTGCAAGTAAGTAATCGAATTTTTTTCAAAGTAAACTTTTGGTGGTAATCTGAACCATTGCATATTATTTCTCCGTTTAGCAAGTGTCTTAACATTAATCAAATCAACTGCTGATACATTGTGTGATACTGAGTTATGTCCGTATGAGCCACAACCTAGTGTCAATGATGGTAACATTTCATTGTAGATATTACCGATACCACCCTCAGCAGCAGGTGTATTGACAAGAATACGACATGCTTTCATGCGGATACCAAATTCAATTTGGAGTGCTTCATCCTCAGTATGGATAACTGCTGTATGACCTAGACCACCAAGATCAAGCATCGCTTCACATAAATCAAGACCTTCCTCAGTCGAGTTAGCTTTGATCATTGCTAATACTGGTGACAATTTTTCACGTGATAAAGGATAATCAGGTCCAACACCGGCAATTTCTGCAATCAATAGTTTCGTTTCAGCTGGCACTTTGATCCCTGCTAATTCGGCAATATGTTTGGCAGAGAAACCAACAATTTTCGGATTAACCGCATGACCATCAGGTAACATGACAGTTGCTTCAAGTTTAGCTAATTCTGATTTTGAAGAAACGATATAGGCATTATGAGCTAAGAACTCATCTTTAACTTCATTAAAGACTTCATTGTCAACAATAATTGCTTGCTCAGACGCACAAATCATCCCGTTATCAAATGTTTTTGAAAGGAACAAGTCATTTACCGCACGTTTGATTTTGGCTTCCCTAGTAATGTAAGCAGGTGTGTTACCTGGACCTACACCAAGTGCTGGTTTACCAGTAGAGTAAGCAGATTTAACCATAGCTGATCCACCAGTCGCAAGTACTGTTGCAATCGTTGGGTGATTCATCAAGAGACCAGTTGCTTCAATAGAGGGTTTTGTAACCCACTGTACACAGTTTTCAGGTGCACCAGCCGCTACTGCCGCATCAAGTACGATTTGCGCTGCTGCTGAAGAAGATTTTTGAGCAGAAGGGTGAAAAGCAAAGATGATTGGGTTACGTGTTTTAATGGCAATCATTGCTTTAAAAATTGTTGTAGACGTTGGGTTCGTTGTTGGCGTCACACCACAGATAACACCGACTGGTTCAGCAATCTCGATGATACCAGCTTCTTTATCTTCGTTGATAACACCAACAGTTTTATTATCTTTAATGGCATTCCAGATATACTCTGATGCATACATATTTTTGATTGCTTTATCTTCATAGATACCGCGACCAGTTTCTTCGACTGCTAATTTTGCAAGTGGCATATGTTTATCAAGGGCTGCCATACTCATTTCATGAACAATATGGTCAATCTGTTCTTGATTTAATTTTTCAAGTCCTTTAAGTGCTTGGGCACCTTTGGCAGCCAGTTCATCAATCATGCCAGCAACGTCAAATGTTTCAGTTTTATCTACAGTTTTAGTAGCCATCTTTTTTTCTCCTTAAAAATGGTAAGAGTGATAAGTCTTTTCAAGTTAGTGAATTCACTAACTTGTCTTTATGAACTTATTATACCATTTTGAAAACGTTTGTAAAGCGAAAAAGTGGATAAAAATAACGTATTTTTATCCACTTTGTGAAATAAATCACTTTATTATCAAGGAAGCCAGATTTTAAAAGAAACCTAATTCACAAAGTAAGTAAAAAAAAATGAACAAATGTTGACATTTGTTCATAAGCCTTAACTTTAATTATTTTCCAAGTAATTAATTGCATCTTGCACTGTCTTTATTGGCACAATCTTCATTTTAGTTTTTAATTTTTTTGCAGCATCCAGTGCCTCTTGATAATTTGTTTTGATATGTTTATCGTATTTTTTCATTTCCGGCGTAATCTGATCATCAGGTGCTAAAAATACTTTCGCGCCGTTTTGATTGGCAGTCGCCACTTTTTTATCGATACCACCAATTCGACCTACTATACCATTTGCCTCGATAGTACCTGTACCTGCTATATCCTTACCCTGAGTCAAATCCTTACCTGTTAACTGAGAATAGATTTCAAGTGTAAACATCATCCCAGCAGATGGTCCGCCTATCCCCCCAGCATTTATCGTAACAGTAGGCGTGCTAGAAACAACAGTATGATCAACTAATGTAATCCCAATGCCAGCTTTACCATCAGCTAATTTAATTGTTTTGCCATCCGCTGATTTATTTTTTCCCTGATCATTGGTATATTGAACAGAGATAGGTGCACCAACTTTTAAAGACTTGATATATGACATTAACTCTTGAGAAGATTTGAATTTTTTTCCGTCAACACCACTAACAGTATCAGCTACTTGTAACACATTTTTAAAAGATGATGCCTGCATCACGTCTAAAACATAAACCCCTTTATAAGTTAATTCAAAAGGTTTATTAGCCAGTTTAAAGGCTTCATAAATAGCCGCATTTTGTGCACTTTCCATATAAAAAGCATTCATCCGATTATAATCACTATCAGATTGATTGCCCATCATGTCCTTCTTACTGTAAACATCTGTGAAATCAGTTGCTGCAGCATATATCAAGCCTGCTCCGGTTGCCTGCATCATAGATACTGTTGTCAAATTTAACGACCCTTTGCCAACAACAGAAGCCTGATCAACCTTGACCATGGAGCCAACATTTTCAGTAGTTCCTGGCATTTCAATATAATAAGGTAATGGGAATAGGATACCGATGATTAGCAGAATCGTTAAAGAAAGGATAACTAACCATCTTTTTTTGATAAAAGACTGTTTATTTTTTTTCAATTTTACGCTCCAATTCTTTTATAACTAAACTTGGTACCCATTTTGAAATATCGGCTCCAAATTTAGCCAATTCCTTGATACGTGTACTATTAATATATTGTAAATTAGGATCTGCAAGTAATATAATCGTTTCAATACCACTCATCTGTTGATTAAAATAAACCATCTCTGATTCATAGGCTAAATCTTGCACATTTCTCACGCTTCGAACTAAGGCAGTTACCTGTAGTTCTTCCGCAACATTAACTGTTAAATCCGACTCATGAACGATTACTTGAACATGATCAAAATCAAGCAATAGGTTTTCCAACATGACTTTTCGTTCAATAGTTGAAAACAAGGGATTCTTTTTATCATTGTTAAATATACCCACATAAAGGGTATCGAATAATTTAGCAGCCCGATAAATAATATCCAAATGACCATTTGTTACAGTATCAAAGGTTCCAGTATATAGACCAATTTTTTTAGTCATGATCACCTCTTTCATAAATCGTTACTTTGGAGATACCATAGCGTTTTTGCTTTATTATCTCAAACTCTCCTATACTATCAGGTAGTACAACTGACTCATCAGTTTCACATACAATAATCACTCGGTCGCTCAACACTTGTAGACTGTCCAAACTGCTGATATCATTCTCCACAGTTTCTTTGGCATAGGGAGGATCTAAAAACACAAGATCAAATGGTCCAGACAACTGATTCAGTGCATGTCTGGCATCCATTTTTAATAAACTAAATTTATTCAATTCCTTGGTCATCTCTATATTATCTAAAATAATAGCCTGTGCTTTTCGATCTCTTTCAACTAAAACAGCAGAAGACATCCCTCTAGAAATAGCCTCTATCGCCAACCCACCACTACCAGCATATAAGTCAAGTACCCGGCCACCTTCAAAAAAAGGGCCAATCATAGAAAACATCGCAGCCCTAACCTTATCGCCTGTTGGCCGTGTTAGTTTCCCATCAAGTGTTTTTAAATTTCTGCCACCATAATTGCCTGCAACAACTCTCATTGACACTCCTCATACTCGTAACATTAATTTGATGCTTTATTATAACAAAATAGCTATAAAAAGTTAATTGTATATACAAAAAAACGACTGAATCAGTCGTAAATATCGGGAAGACAGGATTCGAACCTGCGACACCTTGGTCCCAAACCAAGTACTCTACCAAGCTGAGCTACTTCCCGAATAATTTATATCTCTATCACATCAAGATTATCTACTCTCGAATCTTAGATAATCTTGATGCACCCTGCAGGATTCGAACCTGCAACCGCCTGATTCGTAGTCAGGTACTCTATCCAGTTGAGCCAAGGGTGCTACTATACCCTAGTCTATGTAAGCACTAGTTTAACTCATTTCTCTATCACACTGTGATCAAGAAATGCCGAGGACCGGAATCGAACCGGTACGAAGGTCACCCTTCGCAGGATTTTAAGTCCTGTGCGTCTGCCAGTTCCGCCACCCCGGCTTACCTCTAGCATAAGCGAAAGACGGGGTTCGAACCCGCGACCCCCACCTTGGCAAGGTGATGTTCTACCACTGAACTACTTTCGCATATCATTATTTAATTGTAATGCCGGCTACATGATTTGAACACGCGACCCTCTGATTACAAATCAGATGCTCTACCAACTGAGCTAAGCCGGCTAAGGCAGTGTATAAGCGATTAGCTTATTGCATTGTCTGACGACAAATGCGGATGAAGGGACTTGAACCCCCACGCCGTAAAGCGCTAGATCCTAAATCTAGTGCGTCTGCCAATTCCGCCACATCCGCTTGATGACCCGTGCTGGGCTCGAACCAGCGACCCATTGATTAAAAGTCAATTGCTCTACCAACTGAGCTAACGAGTCTATTTCTTGGTATTATTAAGTTATAAACATATAACTTAAACGGTCTCGACGGGATTTGAACCCGCGATCTTCGCCGTGACAGGGCGACGTGATAACCACTACACTACGAGACCTATTTTCATTAGGTAAACACCTAATGGGAGTTGAGGGGTTCGAACCCCCGACCCTCTGCTTGTAAGGCAGATGCTCTCCCAGCTGAGCTAAACTCCCATGGGAGGAAGTCTACCTCAACTGACCTGTTTCTACGGTTACCTTAGTAATCCTCGAAACAAACACTCGCGTGTTAGCTGAGCTAAACTCCCAATAAAAGCGGCCTTCCAGTCGCTTTCTCTTCGCTTGGCACCGACCTTATCTCACAGGGGGCAACCCCCAACTACTTCCGGCGTAATGAGACTTAACTACTGTGTTCGACATGGGAACAGGTGTATCTCTCATGCAATAAGCACCAAACTTATCTCGAATATCTAAACTTGCGTTTGAACATTCAAAACTGAATAACTTTTTTCTAAAATAACTCACTAAACCAAAACGTTTAAAACTTAAACTCTACTAGGTAAAGTCCTCGAGCTATTAGTACTAGTCCGCTCCAAGCATCGCTGCCCTTCCACTTCTAGCCTATCTACCTGATCATCTCTCAGGGCTCTTAATTCATAAAGAATGGGAAATCTCATCTTGAGGTAGGTTTCACACTTAGATGCTTTCAGCGTTTATCCTTTCCCTACATAGCTACCCAGCGATGCCTTTGGCAAGACAACTGGTACACCAGCGGTAAGTCCACCCCGGTCCTCTCGTACTAAGGGCAGATCCTCTCAAATTTCCTACGCCCACGACAGATAGGGACCGAACTGTCTCACGACGTTCTGAACCCAGCTCGCGTGCCACTTTAAT
>artificially_reared_1__coassemble_172_pt1 | contig 34951 bp, 37 predicted proteins | sample artificially_reared_1__metabat2_low_PE_008 | metagenome-assembled genome bin artificially_reared_1
GACAGCCAACGCTGTCGCAAGAATTGAAATGTGGATGAACAATTATCCACGTAAAATGTTTGATTACAGGTCGCCTAATGAGATGATGAAGGGTGGCTAACTTGGACTTGCAATTTGCCGTTGTTTGAAAGTATATTTTTTGGGGATTAATCTAGTTATTATGACATGGCACTTGTTGGCCAAATTTATAAAACTGCGACTTATCAGAAAAGTCAGCCATGTAAGACCCGTTTAGGCCAGCTTTTTGTCCAATAACACTCAACTGAATGGTTAGTTTTTCTTCTTCAGAAGTAAACTTGATTTTCCCAGTAGAAGCAGTAATCCGAATATATTGTGTTAATCTATTGATTAATCTTTCCGGATGTTTTTCGTTATCTAGTCGTTTATCAACTTGTAATAAGACATCCAGAATATCTAAAATTTGTATAGACTTTATATCACGTTTTTCTAAAACATGATATAAATCCATAACGATTTCTTTTTCTAAAGCATTCATCATTTTTAAGCGTCCCCATTCTCGTAAAATCTAATCTTAACTGTTCATATCGCATACTTTCTTTTATGTTTATTATTTAAGCACTATCCTCTGAAAAAGTAAAACAATAACTAGGACTATACCAATCACATGACTATTTTAAGTCTTGTCAACACTAAGTATGGTTGGCGGACGAGGTCTTGTTCTCATAACTGAAACTAAACGTCTGTGTTTCTTTTTTTATACCTGACAGACCTTGTCAGCTTACCTCTGTTATGATAATGGTATAATGAAAAGGATAAAAGGTGATTAAAATGAACTATCAACTTGTGACACTAGCAGATAAATTAGTTGTGGGAATTACGGATCGGACCAATAATGCTGCGCCGGATATGGGCAAAAAGATTGGTCAGCTATGGCAGCGTTTCTATAGTGATGGTCATGTTGACAAAATTGCGCATCGAATAGACCATGTTGCACTAGGTATTTACACGGATTATGCATCTGATGAAAAAGACGATTATACGGTGATGGTGGCATGCCAAGTGACTGAGCCAAGTAGTTGCTTTGAAACGCGGGTTATCAAGGGCGGTAAGTATGCTAAATTTGTGGTCAAAGCAAGTCAAGATCAACTTGTTTCAAAAGTCGCAGCTGCTTGGACGGCTATTTGGCAGATGCCTCTACCTCGCTTATTTGCCGCAGATTTTGAAGCCTATCAGGTGGCCGATGGCGAGCAAGCTGAGGTCCATATTTACATCAGTTTAAAGGAGTGAGTTAGCGGATGCAGACAAATCGACTATTTGATATTATTTATATACTGTTAAACCAAGAGCGGATAACCGCTAAGGCCTTGAGCGCGAGATGTGAGGTGTCCATCCGAACGATTTATCGAGATATTGATCGACTCAGTCAGGCTGGCATTCCTATTTATACGCAAAAGGGAGCTGGTGGCGGTGTTGGTCTCTTATCTGATTTTGTACTGAATAAAGTGCTACTTGATCAAAAAGAGAGAGAGACCGTCTTACAGGCACTTGAGACAATGGCTGCAGTTAATATAGAGACAACAAATGTCGATGTCTTACAAAAGTTATCAGCGTTTTTTGGTAAAATCAGTGAACCCTGGTTAGCGATTGACTTAAGCACCTGGTATGAGACAAGTGACCAGTGTTTCGATCTTTTGAAACGCGCTATTTTTGACACTAAATGCGTCAGGTTTAACTATTTTAATAGCAAGGGCGATATCTCGACTAGAGAAGTGGAACCGATGCAACTTGTCTTTAAGAGTATGAATTGGTATCTTAAAGGCTATTGCTTAACAAAATCTGATTTTAGACTATTTAAGCTAAGCCGGATGACAAGTTTAATCATCAGCTCACAGCAGTTTACTAGGCGAGAGATGGTAACGACAACACGGCCTTTTGTTGACTCACGTGAGATAGAAACAGTTCATTTGGTCATGGAGGTAGCAGCAGTCGGCTACCGAGTTTATGATGATTTTCCAGTTGACTCGATTAGCAAATTAGCAAGTGGTCATTTGCTAGTTGATGGCGAATTTCCAAAGGGCAAGTGGCTCATTAGCTATATATTATCCCTAGGAGAGGCAGCTAAGGTGATATCACCTACAAGCTTAAAAAAAGAGCTAGTAGAAAAAGTAGAAAGTATGAGGCAGTTATATCATGAGCAGACCAACGATTAAAGCGGATTTACTCGCAGCTAGTAGGACGAGTTATGAGCAGATGATGGCCTTGTGCCACCAGTTAGCACATCCAGAAGCCCCCTTTTCCTTTGTCATAACTGACAAGATGACAGAAGTCCATTGGCAGCGAGATAAAAATGTAAGAGATGTACTAATCCATTTATATGAATGGCATCAGCTGGTATTAACCTGGGTTAGGGCTAATCAAGCAGGACAAGTTCAGCCATTCTTTCCAGCCCCTTATAACTGGCGAACTTATGGCAAGTTAAATCAAACTTTTATAGCGCAACATCAGGCAACCACTCTAGCAAGCGCAGAAGCATTATTGGCCAATAGTCATCAGGAAATGATGACATTAGTTGGCGCTTTGTCAAATGAAGCCCTATTTACCAAGCAGTATTTTTCTTGGACAGGGACCACGGCATTAGGGAGTTATTTTGTATCATCCTTATCCAGTCATTATGATTGGGCAAGTAAAAAAATAAAGAGGCAACTCAAAGCAGATAAAAGCAAATAGCAGCTTCCAACATCGGCTTGTTGTAAGCTGCTATCACAGGAGGTTAATGGGTCTGATTTTGATCAGGTTTAGCGGTTAAAGACTGCATCATCTCAAAGAAGTAGGCTGCATCACCAGTGCTAAAATACTGGTACCAAGCTGTCAATGTATCGACCTCAAACACCCCTATTTGTTCAAGAATTAGTTTTGTCCATAACAACCCAGCAGTGCTATTTGCAGTGATGAGGTTACGATCTGATACAGCTGGCTCATCTAAGTAATGGAGGTGTCCATGGTAGGCTTTAGCAAACATGTCAAGAAAGACTAGGCCATTACTGGTATGCATTCGATCGTCTAGTATGCCAACTTTGAGCGTAATTCTGACGTGATGTAGCCAATTTCCCAGTCCGCAAGTGTATCAAGTAGGTAAATATAAATTGTTTTCATGTGTTTTCTCCAATTAATGATGATGAATAAGTTTGTTATAAGATAAGTATACCTGTTTATAGCTGACAACAGTGTGGCAGTAATCAATTAATAAATAAGACTGGTTTAAAATGTATTTAAGAAACTAAATTTCATCGTTACTAAGTCTAGATGTTCTGTTGGCATATAGAAAATATTAAGCATTTTTAATACGCTTTTCACTTAAATATGGTAAAATATCTTTGACACTATATGCTAAAAAGGAATATAAAAATGACAGAAAATATTTACGATATCACAATTATTGGTGCTGGACCTAGCGGTCTCTTTGCTGGTTTCTACGCTGGCATGCGTAAAAATAAAGTACAAATTTTGGACTCGCTTGAAACAGCAGGTGGCCAATTAACAGCCCTATATCCAGAGAAGACAATCCATGATGTCCCAGGCTATTTTGCAGTAAAAGCTGAAGATTTGGTGGCAGATTTGGTTAAACAAACTGCCCAATTCGGCGTGCCAATCAGACTTTCTGAAAAAGTAGTCGATATTACCAAGCAAGCTGACACTGGCTTCTATGAGGTGAAGACAAGCAAAACGAGCTACTTGACCAAAGCCGTGGTCATTGCGACAGGAAATGGCTCGTTTGCACCTAAAATGCTTAAGACTGATGAGCCATCAGTCTTTGATGAAGCCAAACTCCGCTATAATGTTGCTGAAAAAGATCAGTTTAATGGCAAGCATATTGCCATCGCTGGTGGTGGTGATTCGGCTATCGATATGGCTTTGATGTTAGAACACGTCGGCGCATCAGTTAGTCTGATTCATAGACGAAATGAGTTTCGTGCCCATGAGTCTTCAGTTGATAAGCTACATGCCTCAAAAGTTGACGTCTTAACACCGATGACGATTCGCAACATTTCAGATCATAAGGATGGCTTGATGCTAACCTTATCTAATGATCATCAACTGGAAGTAGATACGATCATTGTACAACATGGATTCCTCAGTAATAATAAGGATATCCGTGCTTGGTCAGTTAATCTGAAGATGAATCGCCAGCATTTCTTGGTTGATAAACATTACCAAACAAGTAGTGAAAATATCTACGCCATTGGTGATACAGCAAGCTATGAAGGGAAACTTGGCTTGATTGTCGAAGGCTTCAAAGAAGGCCCACATGCGGTCAATCAGATCATGGAGAAAATCCAGTCTGGCCAATTAAAGCACGCGCATTCAACGTCAATGTTTTAATTAATGCATATATCATACTAACAGTACTTAGGAAAGCCTAGGTACTTTTTTTGTATCAAAATCATGAAGTTTCCTAGTAATAGGAAAAAAAGAGTTTGCCTGTCATCATGTGTTTTTTTTATAATTGATGTATCAAATAAGAAAGCGCTAGACACGAATGAAAATTTAGTATACCTAGTTCGGAAGTTTAGTTAATGAAATTAAGCTTATTAAATTGATCATAAACACTAACGCAATCGTAAAGATACGAAATAACATTAAATAAATTATTTTTTTAATACATTTAATGTTATAATAAATGTAACTAATTAAGAAAGAGGGTTATTTATGGCAGGTAAGATACAATCTAATACTGTAGATGCACAAGGTGCAATTACAGCATTGACAGGTTTAAAAGACATGTCGTGTTTTAAAACTGTTGACTTTGGCGATAGTAATGTGCAAGCGATGTTGAATGGAAAACAACTAGCGAATGAACTGATGAATGATGTCTCCAAAATCACTTCTTGCGTCTTAACACAAGCTAATAAGTTCCCTGAACTCGCCCAGCGTATTGCATTACGTGATAGTCAAGATGCAAAGGGGTGGCACTAATGCCTAAAATCGTGAGAGAAGACGATGATTTTTCGTCGTTTATTTGGAAAGATTTATCTAGAGATGCCCTTGCCTTTGTTCATGCGCATTATTTTAGTGATGAGATGACCGTCGATGACTACATCAAGACCTATTATTCAAATAAAATACGATACTTTAAGGAAGAAGCAGACAGACTTTTTGAAGAAGCAAAGGAAACCTGTCTTGTGGCAGGTACTTTTCCTGAAGCGCTAAATGACGTTTGGACAAGGCAAGTTATAAAAAAATCAGATTCCCCTTCTGAAAATAAAGTCAAGTCGTTATTTAGTCAGACTAATTCTATAGATAAAAACGCAGTTGAACGATCAAACTTGACTCAAAAAATGAAACAAATCGAAAATGAGTTAGACGACCTCGCGGGTTTGAGTCGGAATTTTGAAGAAAATAATTTAGAATTTATCAGGTCGACGCAATCACTTTTGCATACTTCTGATGAGTTAACAAACCAGACTGCTCATCATGATCAAAAAGAAGCTTATCAAGAACAAGCTACTTTTTATGAACTGCAACAAACGCTTGCTTATTATGTGAATCGGCAAAATGATACGCTCAACGAAAAGGCGCGGATAGCAAAAATAAATAAAGAGGATTGTTTAGAAAAGCTCTATCAAGAAAGGAATAAGCTAGCATGGTAATTTATGATAGCGATGATTCAGATTTATTAATTCAGTCACTTTCTGAGAACTTAAAAAGTGCCACTGCGGTACTTGATAGAATTCATCAAGGGACACAACACCTTAATTCGGTTATTGATTCAGGCGCATTGTCTGGAGCAGCTTATAGAGCAGGTCAAAGACTTTTTCAAACCTATATATCACCAATGATTCAAAAATTAGCATCGAAGCTCTCGTTTTTATATTTTATAGTTTTCCTCCTAACACAGTGGATATTCCATAGTTATTTAAGCAGTGATGTGAGCCTATCCTTATTCCAAAAAATTATAAGTGGTGCTTTGAGTGGTATTTGGTTAGTATCAGGTCCTATTTTCGGTATTACTGTTATTATACGTGGAAGGAAAATTATGGAACAAAGGAAGGAAGAAAATATAAATGAGTAATTGAGAACAAAAATTAAATTATTTGGTTTTAGGTAGCGTAATTTTGCTTGAGGGTGGAGAAAAAAGACTGATCATTATTGGACGAAAACAGATTTCAAGTGCAACGAAGAAAACAGATACCTTACAGATGGAAGCCTCAGGTAATCAAATCCGTTATTCAACGCTATTTTGTCACGCGCAAGATACCTTGATGACAGCACAGAGTGAAATTTTGATAGGGGAGCACATGGTGCGTCTGTTTCAAAATTTGGCAGAAAACAACAAACAGAAAAATACGTTAGAAAGTAAGGAGGGCTAGATGGAACAAGTTAAATTACCAAAAGCGTTTTTATGGGGTGGCGCCATCGCAGCAAATCAAGCAGAAGGTGCCTACCAAGTTGATGGCAAGGGCATCAGTTTAGCAGACCTGCATCGCTCTTATCCGGAAAAAACGAATGCAGAAATAGCAGACTTACAGCACAAAGGCATGTCCCTAGCTGATATTCAAGCCAATTTATCTGATGAAACAGGTTACTATCCTAAACGGCATGGTATCGATTTTTATCATCACTATGACACTGATTTAGCCTTACTTCGCGAGATGGGATTTCAGACATTTAGAACCTCTATCGATTGGACCAGAATTTTCCCTACTGGAGAAGAGACTGAACCGAATGAAGCAGGACTCGCTTATTATGACCGCTTAATCGATGTTATTATCTCGCATGGTATGGTGCCCATTATTACCCTTTTGCATTACGAGACACCTGTTGCGCTCACCCTAAAATACGGCGGCTGGCATCATCGCAAGGTATTAGACTTGTTTGTCAAATATGGTCAAGTGATTTTGTCTCGCTACCAGGATAAAGTGGGCTATTGGATCGTCATTAATCAAGTTAACTTGGTGCAGTTTGAGCCCTTTAACTCTACTGCAATTCCTTATTATACTGTCGATAATTATGAAGCTGCCTGTTTTCAAGCAATTCATCACCAATTTGTTGCCTGTGCAAAGCTAGTCAAATATGCTAGAAAAATCAATCCTGAGATGATGATAGGGACGATGATGGCAGACTGTACAGCCTATCCAAATTCTTGTGATCCAGATGATATAAAGTTGGCTCTTAATCGTAACCGAATGCAGTATTTTTATACCGATGTCCAATTTCGGGGCGCTTATCCCCAATATGCCCTAAACTATTTTGCTGAAAATGATATTCAGATCGATATGGCGAAAGAAGATGCGGAGCTATTAGCCACTTATCCCATGGATTTTCTGGCCCTGTCTTACTATTATTCTCAGATGGTTGATGCCAGTCAGAACACTATGCGTCCGGATTCTGTGACACCAAATCCGAAGCTAGAGGTAAACCCGTGGGGATGGGCAGTAGATCCCAAAGGATTATACAATAGCTTATCTCAATACTGGGATCGCTATCAGAAGCCTTTGATGATAGCAGAAAATGGCTTTGGCATGTACGATGAGGTGGTGGATGGACAGATTCACGATGCCTATAGAATCGCTTATTTGTCAGCGCATATCGAACAGATGAAACAGGCCATCTATGACGGCGCTCAAGTAATTGCTTACTGTGCCTGGGGCCCGATTGATATCATCAGCTGCTCATCTGCACAAATGTCGAAACGCTATGGCTTCATCTATGTTGATCTAGATGATCAGGGACATGGTTGATCTAGATGATCAGGGACATGGATCAGGTAAAAGAATCAAGAAAGATAGTTTTGATTGGTATAAGCAAGTCATCGCATCAAATGGTGACTGCTTATAATCAGGGACACGGATGTCGTTAACTTATCGCTTGATTTTAATACTGTGCTAAATCATAAAAGCGAACAATGGATCAGCTTTTATTGGGTTGGAGGTGACTGGATGCTGAATAAAAAAGAGAAAGACTTGTGTAACTACTTAAAAAAAATGTCAGATTGGGTAACTTCAGCTGAACTGGCAGTATTTTGTACATGCTCAACACGTACCATCAGAAATCGAGTAGCCAAACTGAATCAGTCACATCTGTCACTAGACAAGTTGAATGGGCTAGTTCAAGAGGTATTATCAGCACACCATATGCAACTGAATCAGTATGTCTTAGAGAATATCAGTTTGCATTTAGCGATTAGCATGGCGCGGATCAAGCAAGGTCATACCTTGATGAGCTGTCCAAAACACGAGCTGTTAAAACGTAAATCGACTTTTAAAATCGCGGTAGAAATTGCTGACAAACTCGCTCAAGAATATGACATTCAGTTTTCTGAGATAGAGCTTGCGCAGCTATCTTTACTCTTCATTGGTCTACAAAATGATAGCCAGCATCACCTGCAAAATGACGCATTAACTTGCTTGATTGATACAGAGATTATACAAGCACTCGAAACCGTGTTAGCAGAAGTTGAACGGACCTATCTAGTCGATTTACATGATACTGCTTTTTTCAACCAGCTAGCCATCCATTTACAAAGTCTATATCACAGATCAAGATATGATACGTTTACAAGAAACAATAGTCTAATGGATTTAAAAAGCGCCTATCCGCTGACCTATGATTTGGCAGTTTACATCGCTTCTTTAATTCAAGAACAGCTGTCGATTAAGATCAACGATGATGAAATTGCCTTCATTGCGCTACATATCGGTGCTTATTTAGAGAATGAGCGATATGATAAAAATCGGATTAGTCTGCACTTATTTGTTAATGACTATCATGATATCGGCAAGAAAATGCGTGAGAAACTCATGCGCTATTTTGGCAAGCGCGTGACGGTTGATGTGATTGAAAAAACTGATCTAGCCCCCTTGTCTTCTGAGTTACTGATAACAACTGATCAAGCTATCGCATCCACTTATGAACATGCGGTTAAGGTACAACCATTTCTGAGGGCTAAAGATTTGAAAAAAATAGCTCAGGCGATTGATACCTTAAGCATGACTCGCGAGAAAAGGCATATCTGTCACTTGATTGATACGCTTATACCGGCCGACTTATATTTTGGTCAGGTTGCATCAAAAGATCTTACGCCGGTCATGATTCGCAAGCGACTCTATCAGCGCATGCAGCAAGCAGATTATGTTGATCAGACGTTTTTATGTGAAGTTGAGAAGCTAGAAAAGATGTCGCCGACGAGTTTTCCATCGGGTATTGCCGTACCGCATGCTGTGGCACGTGTTGCCTTTAAAAGTGGTGTGAGTATCATGACATTAAGGCATGCCATCATATGGGAGAACTATCCCGTTAAATTAGTCGCCTGTATCGCCATTAATCAAGCTGATGCTCGGGTATTTAATCGCTTCTTTGAGCAGTTTATTATGTTAGTATCAGACGACATGAATGCCAAAAAACTGAGTAGTTGTAGCAGTCATGCTGACTTTATCAGTACCTTAAAGGCAATGGTCATGGCTGGCGACTAAAGAGACTACATGTTGAGATTGAGCGTAAATATAGCACATACCTCAAGAAATCGAAAATCAAGAATCGAGAACGTGTATCCCGTTTTCGATTTTTGTTTGCTTAAAAGAACTTTTACATACACGGGTTAACTGCCTTTGTTTGCTGACTAATATTGAAAAATTCGGAAAATTACGTTAAAATAAGATATGGAAATAAATGGTCAGACTAGATTAGCAGCAGTCATTGCAAACCCAATCAAACACTCTCTGTCACCACTGATACATAACTTTGCTTTTCAGCAGCTTAATGAGAATGGTGTCTATCTTGCATTTGAGATAGGAGAGCAGGATTTACAAACAACAATAGCGTCGATCAAGTCCCTAGAGATGTATGGGGCTAATTTGTCTATGCCCTATAAAGAAGCCGCACTCCCTTATATGGATGAGCTTTCAGAGGTTGCTAAACTGACGGGTGCCATCAACACGATCGTCAATCAAGATGGTCGGTTATTTGGTACCTCAACAGATGGTTTGGGCTTTTTCAAATCGCTTAAAGATTTTGTCATCAAAGATAGTGAGATTACTGTCATTGGTGCTGGAGGGGCTGCACGTGCGATTATAGCTGAGGCTGCATTACAAGGTGCAGGCAAAATTACAGTTTATAATCGGACCTACAAACCAGACCTATTTGCAGGCTATCCAGGAGAGATCATCTTCAAACCTTTATCAGAGCTAAGGCGTTTAACTGGTGATTTATTGATTAATACGACCAGTGTTGGCATGGATGGCATCAGTATGCCAATCTCATCCGATATGAAACTGCCCAAAGACATGATTGTTGCTGATGTGATTTATAAACCAATCGAAACGCCCTTGATCAAATATGCTAAGTTACAGGGCAATCAAACAGTGAATGGCTTAGGGATGTTGCTTTATCAGGCAGCAGAAAGTTTTAAGCTATGGACAGGAAAAGACATGCCAACTGACTTGATTTGGCCAAAATTGGAAGAAAAAGTATATGGATAAACAGACAGTCACACCGAAAATAGCTAATCAAAAACAAACTACAGATGCTAAAGTGACCAAGCTTGTTGTCCACTATCCAGCAGGTGAATCACCTGACTGGGTTGAGCCAACTCACTATCAGCCCTATCGGTTTGGCATTGGCAAAGTAACCCGGCGACCACTGGTTGCCATCTGTATGAATCCGTCAGCTGCCAGAGACCAAAGCAGTGATAGAACCGTCAATCGTGTCATTTCGGCCAGTCAAAAATTAGGCTATGATGGCTGGGTTGTTTTTAATACCTACCCAGAACGCGCGACTGATGCAGTGAATATGGATGCCTTTGATCAAAACTTGTCCAAAGAAAATATCGCAGTGCTCAGCGCATTTTTACGTGAGCATGAGATTACAGAAGTTTGGGGTGCTTGGGGAGATCTTAAGTATGAAGCTTTACGACAAGGACGAGATGCGATTTTAGCTGTCTTAAAAGCGCAAGGTATCAAGATTTTCCATTTTGCTGAGCCAACCAAGGCTGGCAATCCAAGACACCCTCTTTATCTTAAGGTTGAAGCTGAAAGGAAACGTTATTTATGAAAAAACTACATGTAAATTTACCAGATCATCCTTACGATATTATCGTGGCGCGTGGCTACTTATCACAAGCAGGTGAGTGGGTCGCAAGTCTATGGCAACAACAGAAAATCGTAATCATAACAGATAGTCATGTTGGTAGCTTATATGCCGATGGTGTGAAAGCATCACTTGAGGCTGCAGGATTCGACGTTGCCGTCTTTACCTTTCCAGAAGGGGAAGCCTCGAAGACACTGGCGACAGTTGAAACTGCCTATCAGTTTTTAGCTGAGACTGGCTTGACACGCTCGGATGGGATCGTCGCACTCGGTGGTGGCGTTGTCGGAGATTTAGCAGGTTTTGTCGCCTCAACTTATATGCGTGGCATTCATTTTCTACAAATTGCAACGAGTTTGACTGCGCAAGTTGACTCATCAGTTGGTGGGAAAACGGGGGTAAATACTGCCTATGCCAAAAATATGGTCGGTACCTTTACCCAGCCTGACGGTGTCCTAATCGATCCAGATTGCTTGGCAACTTTGGGAGAACGAGAACTATACGAAGGTATGGGAGAAGTCATCAAGTGCGGCTTGATCGCTGATGTTGAATTATGGGAAATTTTACAAGGCTTGACAGGTGAGGTTGATAATCTACTTGCTAATGCTGAATCGCTGATTTATCATGCCTGTGATGTTAAAAGAAAAGTGGTTGTTGAAGATGAGTTAGATAATGGCACACGTCTCTATCTTAACTTTGGTCATACGATTGGTCATGCCATCGAAGCAACAGCAGGTTATGGTAAGGTCATGCATGGTGAAGGTGTCGCAATCGGTATGATTCAAATAACTAAGGTTGCTGAGGGAAAAGGACTAGTTGCACCTGGGCTTACGCAAGAGATCCGTGATATGGTTGTTAAATTTCATCTGCCGACGACTGTTGCAGACTGGGATGTGACCCGTCTTACTAAGGCCATGACCATGGATAAAAAAGCACGTGGTGCCCTGATTAAAACAGTCCTTGTGCCAAAAATAGGACAAGCGATGATTAATGAAGTCGACATGTCTGCTATTTCTGACTGGTTAGCCTAAGGGCGTTTTATAACATGTTGTCATGCACGATATGAGAGTTGAAGCGGTTATAAAAGGCCTATCAGTTTGCGCCTTATGGTAAACATGATAAAATAAGATACTATGTTGTTGCGTTGAGAGACTAGCAAATAAGCGTTATGAAAATGGAGATAAAGTATGAGATATTTCACAGCTGGAGAAAGTCATGGCCCTCGCTTAACAGCGATTATAGAAGGTATTCCTGCAGGCTTAAGTTTAAGTTCATCTGATATTAATCAGGAATTAAAACGCCGCCAGGGTGGTTATGGTCGTGGTGGCCGTATGTTGATCGAAAGTGATCAAGTAGAAATTACGTCAGGTGTCCGTCATGGTGTTACCATGGGGAGTCCGATTACCCTGAATGTGACCAATAAAGATTTTAAAAACTGGACAAGCATTATGGGTGCTGATGACGTTGAAGACAAGTTCAAAGCACAACGTAAACTGACCAAACCACGTCCTGGTCATGCTGATTTAGTCGGTGGTATGAAATACCGTTTTCCAGATTTGCGTAATGTCTTAGAACGCTCAAGTGCGCGTGAAACAACGATGCGTGTGGCGATCGGTGCAGTGGCTAAACGCTTGCTATCAGAGTTAGGGATAGAAGTGGCCAGCCATGTAACCGTATTTGGTGGCATCGAAGTGGCCATTCCTGATAATTTGACTGTATCAGAGATTCGCAAGCGTGCGAGTGAGTCTGAAGTGTCGATTGTTAATCCAGACCGTGAAGCAGACATTAAAGCCTTGATTGATCAAACCAAAAAAGATGGCGATACCATCGGTGGTGTCGTAGAAGTTGTTGCGGGTGGTCTACCAGTCGGCCTTGGCTCTTACGTTCAGTGGGATAAAAAACTGGATGCCAAAATCGCCCAAGCCGTTGTTTCGATCAATGCCTTTAAAGGTGTTGAGTTTGGTATTGGCTTTGATGCGGCCTATAAACCAGGTAGTCAGATTATGGATGAAATCCTTTGGAATGAAGCTGACGGTTACACACGTAAGTCAAATAACTTAGGTGGTTTTGAAGGCGGCATGACAAATGGTGAGTTAGTCGTTGTAAAAGGTGTGATGAAACCAATTCCAACGCTTTACAAACCCTTGATGTCAGTCGATATCGACACGCACGAGCCTTATAAAGCACAAGTTGAACGGTCTGACCCGACGGCAGTGCCAGCAGCAGCAGTCGTTGCTGAACATGTGGTCGCAACCGTTTTAGCAACAGAAGTCTTAGCAAAATTTGCCTCAGATAACATGGCTGAACTCAAAGAAAATATAGTCCGTCACAACGCCTATATCAAAGGATTTTAAGGCATGATTGACTTTATTACTTGTCTAAAGGAGGCCAAATCATGAGCAAGAAAACAATCCTGATTGCTGGTTTGGGTCTCATTGGTGGTTCTTTAGCACGTGCAATCAAAGCAGGCCATCCAGAATATCATGTTACTGCCTATAACCGCAGTCAAGCGCCTAGAGACTTTGCTATGCAAGCCAAACTTGTGGATGAAGTATCAGATGATTTTGAGCAGTTGGCTGTTTCCGCTGACGTGATTATTTTAAATTTTCCTGTCCAATTATCCATCAAATTTTTAGAGACATTAGCAAACTTACCTTTAAAGCCAGATGTTTTGATATCTGATTCAGGATCGACAAAGCAAGACATTATTAACAGCGCTGAAAGGCTATTTTCAGGTCAAACAGTTCGCTTTGTAGGTGGTCATCCGATGGCAGGATCCCATAAAACGGGTGTGATTGCATCTGATGCGCTCTTGTTTGAAAATGCCTATTACATCTTGACACCATCAAGTTTATCCAAACCTGAGGACCTAGCGGAACTCAAGTTAATTTTGTCTGAAACGCATGCTAAGTTTATAGACCTATCTGCTGCTGAACATGATGCGATGACAGCTGTAACCAGCCACTTCCCACACGTTGTGGCAGCAGCATTAGTGAATAATGCCGATGACTTTTCTGACAAGATGCCCTTTACCAAAAATCTTGCAGCTGGTGGTTTTCGGGATATGACTCGGATTGCTGAGAGTTCACCAGATATGTGGGCTGAAATTTTGATGTCTAATCCAGATAATGTGGTCGATCAAATTGATCAATTTACCGACAAATTACAGGCAGTTAAAGCCTTGATTCAAGATCAGCAGTCTGATGCTGTTTGGCAATTTTTCGACCAAGCACGTAAGCTTCGTTCGCAAATGCCCATTCACAAAGGTGCTATGGATAATTTCTACGATCTATTCATTAGTATTCCTGATAAATCAGACGCTATACATGATGTACTTGGGTATTTTTCTTGTCATCATTTAAGTATTGTCAATATTAAAATTAATGAAACGCGTGTTGAACTGAATGGTGTGTTACAGATTACCTTTAAAACGAAGCATGATTTAGAGACAGCAGAACGGTTGATCAAAGCAAATACAGATTATGACGTTTACCAATAAGCTCATGAACTTGGCTTATGCTAGCCGTCATGTGTAACGGTTTAATACATTCACCCAGTGACGATAAAAGTAAGGATGATATACAGTGAAATTACAGACAAATGCAAGCGGCCTTCACGGTCAACTTAAAGTACCAGGCGATAAGTCCATTAGTCATCGCAGTATTATGTTCGGTGCCCTAGCCCAAGGTGAAACTCGCGTACATGATATCTTACGTGGCGAGGATGTGCTCTCTACCATGGCCGTTTTTCGTGAAATGGGCGTTAAGATCGAAGACAAGGGAGCAGAAGTTATCGTACATGGTGTCGGGTTTAAGGGGCTTTCTGCACCCAAAAATCGTCTTGACATGGGTAACTCTGGTACCTCTATTCGGCTCATTAGTGGTGTTTTAGCTGGACAACCTTTTTCAGCTGAGCTATTTGGTGATGATTCCTTATCTAAACGACCGATGGATCGTGTCACGATACCACTCAGAGAAATGGGAGTGAACGTTTCAGGAGAAACTGATCGTGATTTGCCACCACTTAAGATGACGGGTTCAGCCCATTTAAAGCCGATTAATTATACCTTACCCGTTGCTTCTGCACAGGTCAAATCAGCCTTGATTTTTGCAGCCTTGCAAGCAGAAGGTGAGTCTGTCATTACTGAGAAAGAGCTCACAAGAAACCATACTGAGGATATGATCCAACAGTTTGGCGGACAGATCTCGGTCAATGGCAAAGAAATTCGTGTCAAAGGCGGCCAAACTTTTACTGCAACTGACATCACAGTACCAGGCGATATTTCAAGTGCAGCCTTCTTTTTAGTAGCAGGCCTTATCCTACCAAATAGTGAAATCACACTAAAAAATGTTGGCATAAATGAAACACGAACTGGTATCATAGACGTGATTCAGGCGATGGGTGGCAATCTGGTGATTTCAGATCGCGATGAGCTAGCAAAATCGGCTACCTTAACCGTTAAAACATCAGAACTTAAGCCAACTGAAATTTCAGGAGATCTGATTCCTAGACTGATCGATGAATTACCAGTCATTGCCTTGCTTGCGACGCAAACAAATGGGACGACGATTATCCGTGATGCTGAGGAATTAAAAGTCAAGGAAACCGACCGTATTCAAGTCGTAGCTGATATGCTAAATGACATGGGTGCTGATATCACACCGACTGATGATGGCATGATTATTAAAGGCAAATCTCAGCTAACTGGTGCAACGTTTAATACCCAAGGCGACCATAGAATCGGTATGACAGCAGCAATCGCAAGTTTACTCGTCAAAGATGGTGATGTCACACTAGAGCGTGCAGAAGCAATCGATACGTCATATCCGACTTTCTTCCAAGACTTGACAAGTTTAGTCAAATAAAAAATAGGGGTATCAACAACTATTCTATGCATTCTCCTATCTAGAAAGACCTGCTCATCATTACTAAACCACATCAGCTTATCGCAATCAGTCAGCATCCGGATTATTTGGATGCTGCTATTACCTACTTCTCTGAGGCTTTTGGCATACCAGAAGAGATTTATAGGGATAGTATCACAGCTAGTTTAACAACGACATCTACCTTACCTCGCTTTTATGTCCTGGTAAAAGGGACTGAGCTTGTCGGTTGTTTTGGGCTAATTACAAATGATTTTAATAGCCGTCAAGACTTGTATCCTTGGCTTGCGGCCTTGTTTGTCTCTGAAAAATACAGAGGACAAGGCCTAGGTAAACTGTTGATCCAGCATGCGGTGTCAGAAGTTAAAGAGATGGGCTATCTGAGTTTGTATTTGGTGACAGATCATACCTCATATTATGAAAAATTTGGATTTGAGCATCTGGGTAGTGCTTATGGCCTCGATGGGCCAGCACGTTTGTATGCCTATCAAATCTAAATAGTTTTTAGCTAATGGTGGCGAGTCTGAATGGATTGCTGTGCCCTAATTTCTAGAAAAAAATATAAAAAAAGAAGTGGAATTCCCTACTTCTTTTTTTTTATAGGTTATATAAGTTGATAAAACTAAATAAAATGACTTGACCGCGTACTAGGTGCACGGTGTATAATGTGTTTAAAGGAGCAAATGAGATGAATACACTATCTTCTGGTCAAATTGCTGAGCTATTTGACCTACCAAAATCAAAGCTGCGTTACTATATTAACAAAGGGCTATTATCTCCTCATGTTGATGAGGAGAACGGCTACTATCTATTTGATGAGTCAGATATTTATCGACTTTATCAACTCATCATATTTAGAAAAATTGGGTTTTCTATTTCTGATATTAAGGCGAGTCAAGCAGTAGATGACCTGATGCCTTTGTTACACAAGTCAAAGCAGATGTTGCAAGCAAACATTGATGAGCTAATCAGCTTACAAAAGTTAACGACTAAGATTATCGATTCCCATGATAGTAGTCAACTTGATGACGTCTACTTTGTTGCGCATGTTGATCGTTACTTTAAAAAGTTACCGCAAGATATGGTAACTAATGGGGAAATTAACTACCTTAGTGCAATCAAACAGAAGCAGTTTAAGATAGATCAACCTTATTTTATTCAGTCAAATGAAGCGCAAGTTGATGTCTGCTATGCATCACAAGTATCTGATTATGATCATGTTTATTTAGCTGGTAATTATGCATGCATCAACTTTTTAGTAGCTGATGAAGTTGCCCTTGACCTGAAAATTAGTCAGTTTCTAGAGGATCCACTCTTTCAGTTGACCCAATCAAAAGACAAGAAAATCCTAGTCTATGAAAATGTCACCCGTTCTCTAGCCTATAATAGTGGCCTAGTTTATACTGTGGAAGTGTGTGTATGAAAAAAACGATCAAGTCAGTAGCTACCTATGATCCTGATTATCTAAGTCAACAGCTTAGCCAGTTAGTCAGTCAGGGATTTTCAACCAAATTCACACATCAACTATTTTCTAAAAAGACTGCGACTTTAGCAATCAAAGTCATCAGCGACTATCTTGTCATGTCACAGCAGCATACTTTAGCGATTTGTGAGATAGAGGGACAAATTTGTGGGTGCTTACTAATCAGCGAAGACCCAAACAATTTAGCACATCTATACCACTTTTTTAGGCGGTCATTAACGGTTATGCAATCACTCAAACTATTATTTTTAATGGTGATGCTCTCCTATCGGCCACAAAAAAATGAAGGCTATATAGACTTAGTCGTAACCGATCAGAAATTTTATAGATTAGGGGTTGCCCAATCTTTAATAGATCATAGCATGGCCATGACTAGTAAACAGCGTCTCACGCTGCATGTAGCAGACACGAATCAACAGGCAATTAAGCTCTATGAAAAATTAAACTTTAAACGTATAAAACATGAATCAAGTCGGCTATTATATTGGCTGACTGGGAAAAAAGGGTGGTATTTAATGAGGTGGGAAAATGAAAAAAATTAAATGGATTATTGTAGTTTTAACTGTGCTGATTGTTGCATCTGGTATTATCTTCATGATAGGGAATCACTATCAGATGACTGAAAAAAGGGTTGAGATACCTACGGAAAAGGCGAAACTCTCTGCAGTCATCACCTTCCCCAAGCAAAAAAAATAAAAGGGATTATCGTTTTTGTCCATGGAGATGGGCCACAAAATGCAACACAAGATGGTGGTTACAAACCAGTAATGGAACAATTTGCTAAATCAGGCTTCCTATCTGTATCATGGGATAAAGCTGGTATTGGTAGTTCTACTGGCAATTGGTTAGACCAATCCATGGATGATCGTGCCAAGGAAGTTTCCCAAGTGATTGCTTGGTTAAAAATAAAATATCCAAAAGAGGCTAAACAAATTGGCCTATGGGGAGCTAGTCAAGCAGGTTGGGTAATCCCAAAAGTCATGTCGATAAATCCTAAGATTGACTTTTCAATGCTTGTAGGACCAGCCATTAACTGGATGCGACAAGGGCTATATAATACAGACTGGCGCATAGCAGATGCAGGCGGCTCAAAATCAGAGCGGTTAGCAGAGCGATCAGCTTTTGAAAAAGATGCCCAGCTAATTAAGGAAAATGCAACAGTTGATGCCTACAAATCTGCGGGTGGAAAAGAAAAACTATCGTCAGATAGATACTTATTTATTCGTCGCAACTTAGACGCAGATGCAACAGCAGATTTAGCCAACATAAAGCGTCCCCTATATTTAGTGCTAGCAGAAAAAGATAAAAATGTGGATTCATTAGAAACAAAAGCTGTTTATACAGATGTTGTCAAAAAGTCAGTCTTACAAGTCAAAACGATCGCAAATACCGAACACATGATGTTAAATCCTAAGATAGCACATCATAAATTCTTAGTCACACTTACTGCCGTCATGATGCCCAAATACTTTTTAGTTGATCAGGATTATTTGAATTATTGTCAAGAAGTAGCTGAAGCACAGTAAGGGAAATTGATAAAAGTAGGTAATTCTGTCTAAAGTGTTGACAATTATCTAATAATTTGGTAATATACTAAATATAGAAATTTGTTTCAATCAAACCTGTTATGATTAAAGCAAATCTCGTCTACCAACTAGGGTGCTCGCTGAGATTGACTCCGAGCACTCTAGTTTTTTTTTATTTTTTTTTTAAGTTAACTATATATTGCTAGTAATTAACAGCAGGTCACTCTGTGTCAATCTGCTAAATACCTAGCCTAGCTAAAGATATCAAAAATAAGGTTCAAGATAGTGTTAGCTAGTTGGGTGGCTTTGATAGGTAAGTTTCTCCTGAAATATGATAGAAAATCTGCTATAATAAGAACTATTATGACAAATCACATCGTACTTTTTGAACCCCGTATTCATTTTAATACTGGGAATATTGCCCGCACTTGTGCAGCAACCAACACACATTTGCACCTGATCCGCCCTTTTGGCTTTGAGATTACGGATAAGAACCTTAAAAGAGCAGGATTGGACTATTGGGATAAGGTTGAAATCGTCTATCATGATGATTTAGCCGCTTTTTTAGCGCATGTCAGTGCTGATGAAACAGCTAGTTTACATCTGATTACGAAATTCGCTGAGCATGATTATTCAGAAACTGGTCTGTATACTGATCAAACAGATCATTATTTTTTATTTGGTCGTGAAGATACTGGTTTACCTGAAGACTTCATGCGTGAAAATCCTGAAAAGGCTTTGCGTATACCGATGAATGATGAACATGTCAGAAGTTTAAATTTATCAAATGCTGCTGCCATCGTGATTTATGAATGTCTTAGACAACAACAGTATCACGGACTGGAATTAGTTCACAGATATGAAAAGGACAAATTAAAATGAAGCTCTATTTTGTACGTCATGGGAAAACAGTATGGAACCAAGAGCGCAGACTACAAGGGATGACTGGAGATTCTCCCTTATTACCAGAGTCACGCCTAGAGGTTGCTAAACTTGGTGATTATTTGGCAGATGTCTCCTTTGATGCCATGTTTTCAAGTCCCTCTAAACGTGCAGTAGACACGGCAATGATTTTATCAGAGCATAATCAGCATCCGCGTGACATCATCAAAAAAACCGAGCTATTTGAATGGAATCTGGGTATATTTGAAGGGATGCTGATCGATGATGCCATCAAAAAAGATCCCGAAAATATGAATGCCTTTCGCCATCATCCAGAACAGTTTTGGGGCAATCCGTTCGGTGCAGAAAATTTATCAGATATTCAGCGTAGATTTGGGAAGTTTATCGCAGAGGTATCGCAACAAGGATATGACAATGTTCTCGTTGTTAGCCATGGGGCTTTTTTATCTAGTTCAATCAAGATGCTAGTCCAAACACCCATCGGTGAATTACGGCCAGGTGGCGTAGGTCTTGATAATAATACACTGTCTATCGTTGATTATGACGGAACGCATTACGTCTTAACACATTGGAATGAAAAACATGGCTGATAAACTTTATTTTGTGGGGACGATTGAAGCGATATTCTTTAGTAACCCAGCTAATTTTTATAAGGTACTATTACTTGCCATTACAGATACCAATGCTGACTTTAAGGACGATGAAATTGTTGTTAATGGCATTATAGGGGATGTGGTTGAAGGGGATAGCTACAAGTTTTTTGGTGAGCTAACCAATCATCCTAAATATGGCGAGCAGCTTAAAGTAACGACCTATGAAAAAGATGTGCCTACCTCAGGAGCAGGGTTAGTCAAGTATTTGTCTAGCGAGCACTTTCCTGGCATTGGCAAGAAAACAGCTGAAAAGATCGTCGCAACCTTTCCAGAAGATACCATCGATCATATTTTAGAGACACCTGAGCAACTATCAGGTATTTTGTCGTCTGAAAAATTAGCAGCCTTTGTTAAACGTCTATCTGAAAATCATGGCATGGAAAAAATCCTATCCAAACTGGCCAAGTACGAACTCCCTAGTAAGCTAAATTTTCAAATTTATGACCTCTATAAAGAGGCTACTTTAGATGTGATTAAGGAAAACCCCTATCAGCTCGTTTTTGATATTAAGGGCATCGGCTTTAAAAAAGCAGATAAAATCGCCGAAGATGAAGGGATTTCAGCTACCAGTGATGCACGCATTCAAGCAGGGTTAATCCATACGGTGCTGACCAATTCACTCGAGAGTGGCGACACGTATATCGAAGCACGGGATTTACTGAATCAGACCATCGACTTGCTAGAATCAGCTAGAAATGTAGAAATTTTAGCTGACCAGGTAGCAGAGATGATAAACGTCTTGCTAGCTGAAGGTAAACTGCAGGCAATTGGGACCAAATTATTTGAGAACTCCTTATATTTTGCGGAAGATGGGATTTATCAGCGCCTAGATAAGCTAACCAATAGCAAAGTAACTAAATTAGCGCACGATAAATTTGAGACGATTATAGGCGATGTTGAAGCTAAGCTTGAGATTCATTATGATAGTCTTCAAAAAGAGGCGATTTATAAGGCGCTGACCCATCAATTTTTCATCCTGACAGGTGGACCAGGAACAGGTAAAACAACCGTAATAAAGGGAATCGTTCAGGCCTATGCTAGCCTAAATCATTTGGATTTAAATCCTGATAATTATACGGATGATGTCTTTCCAATCGTCCAGTTGGCACCTACGGGACGTGCAGCACGCCGGATGAACGAATTAACTGGCTTACCGGCAGCGACGATTCATCGGCAACTAGGGCTAAACTCGGATGATTTAGAGGATGATTTTGGTAACGACCTATCAGGCAGTCTTTTGATCGTGGACGAGTTTTCGATGGTGGATACCTGGCTAGCCAATAAACTATTTGCGGCCATCCTACCCTCTATGACGGTTATCTTCGTTGGTGATGCCGACCAACTGCCATCAGTTGGCCCTGGACAGGTATTTGCGGATCTGCTGAAGATACCTGATTTTGCGACCGTCAGATTAGATAAAATCTTCCGTCAGGGTGAGGGCTCTACGATTACAAATCTAGCCCATGACATCAAAAATGGGCAACTACCAGCAGACTTTACTGCTAAGAAAGCTGATCGGTCTTATATCGAAAGTAAGGCAGTCAATATCCCAAACTATATCGAGCAGATTGCTAGTGCCTGGATGAAACGTGGCAACGACCCATTTGATTTACAGGTATTGATTCCCATGTACAAAGGTGTAGCAGGGATTAATCAGGTAAATAAATCACTGCAAAATTTGTTTAATCCCCTAGCTGATCGACTAGAATTTCTCTTTCAGGATACGATTTTTAGGCAAGATGATAAAGTCCTCCATCTGGTTAATGAAGCATCCTTAGACGTCTTTAATGGTGATATTGGCATGATTACTGATCTCGTCCCAGCCAAGTATACAGAGTCTAAACAGGATGAGATTGTCATGAGTTTTGATGGCAATGAAGTCAGCTATCCGAGAGCTGAGTGGTACAAAATCACCCTGGCCTATGCCATGTCTATCCACAAATCTCAGGGGAGTGAGTTCCCAAGTGTCATCGTGCCCATGGTCGCGAGTTATCATCGCATGCTAGAGCGCAACTTACTGTATACAGCGATTACAAGAGCTAAACAGTCTTTAATATTACTCGGTGAGGGACAGAGTTTCCAAACAGCAGTCAGTCGACAAGGCGCTAACCGAAAAACCTATCTGGTTGAACGGTTTGGACTTAGCACAACATCAGATCAAGCAGCAACTCGTTCAGAAGCAAGTCCTGTCAAAGAAACAGTTATCGAAACAGTGATAATCGACAAGGAAACCTTTAAAGAGGTTGCAAGTGATCAGCCAGTTAGTGATGAACCAGCAGCTTATGTTTTGACCATGGAAAATGTCTTAACGATCGACCCGATGATTGGGATGACGGCAGAAGATGTCGCTGTATTTAGTAAATCCAAATAAGTTAGCATAAATTTTTTTTAATCAATTAGCAAAAAAACTATTAAAACCTCCGGTTTTAGTAGTTTTTTTGCGCAGTTGATTACGCTAATAGGCTAGATAAGCACCTGATGGAAAGGATATATAGCTGTATTAGCTGATCTTTATTGGAATATCTTGACCTATGGATATCAAGATAATCAACTGTTTAACGCTTACTTATCAGATTAACATAATCCCTTAATTATAATTTAACTGTTATTATAACGTTTTGTATGTTATAATTTCCTTGTGAAAATTATCAGAATTATTTATTTTAAGCAGAGATTGTACTGTCGTTTGTTAGGGAGAATTGAGATGAAATAAGGAGAGAAATACTATGAAAAAAGTAGTCAAATTGATACAGCTGATTTTACTTGTCATTCTTTTTGGACAACATGTGCCAACGACAGTTCTGGCAGTAGAAAATGACCTAAAGGATAAAATACATCAGCAGGTGTCATCACTATATGGTTTTCCAGCAACAATAGATAATAGTTTGAAAGAAAAGCTACCAGTATTGTTAAAGCAATTTGAAGACAAAAATTACCTTGTCCAAAGTCCAGTCAAGCTCTTCAATTTTACTGATTTAGGCATCAGAGAAGATGCTTATTATCCTGTCATGATAGATCAAAGATTAATCGCACTTATCTATTATAATCAGGAGACAAATACTTATCGGCTAGAAACAGAAGATGTTGTCAAAGAAATTGGTAGATACAACCCAGGATTGGCTAATCAAACACCACTTATTTTTTTAATTATCAATCAGCAAGTGATTGGCAGTCACAAGAATGGCATTAGTAATTTTTCAAATCCGACAAAGTCATCTGAAGAAAACCAGTCACTCTTATCTAATATTGATATGTCGTTACTAGATACGACAATTAGTCGTAATATCTATGATGAGACATCTATTTTTTATAGAAAATCTGAAACAATTAGTCCTGAGTCAAGTCCAGTAAGTAGTACAAGTCAAGCAACTCCCTTTTCTCCTCCCGCATCGTCAAATCAAAACTCAAGAAAGTTGACAACTGATACAGCAAATGATCAAGTAGTTGCACCTGAAATGAGTCAAAATAGCTCACTCACTCCTAAAATATGGTCTTTTTTCTCTGGAGCTATGAAGTTAAGCTTTAATCAAAACTATAAAAAGTCACTAGACATTGCTGGTGACAAAGACTACTATCGAATTGACATCCCAGCATCACCAGTAGGTACTGCCTATGACTGGTATGCGTTCTATCTAAATAGTGGCTTTGATAGTTATGGTACCTTGTATGACAGCACTGGAAAAGAAATTAGTAAAAATGACGATGGTAATGGTAACCGGGATTTTAAGATATCTATTCAACTCTCAGCAGGTACCTATTATCTAGAAGTCCGTGCTTATAATAATACTGCGACGGGTAGTTATGTTCTTCGAGCAGACAAAATAACAGGGTCAGATGATAATTATAGCTTTGAGACAGCTGTTGATTTACCTTTAAGTAGTGACTATAAGGCTGCACTTGATTTTGGTCATGCGACATATGGTGGTGATAAAGACTACTATCGAATTAACATCCCAGAACCACCAGTAGGTGCTGTCTATGATCAATATGATTTCTATTTAAATAGCAACTTTGATAGTTATGGTACTTTATTTGATAGCACGGGAAAAGAAATTAGTAAAAATGACGATGGTAATGGTAACCGGGATTTTAAGATATCTATTCAGCTCTCAGCAGGTACCTATTATCTAGAAGTCCGTGGTTATAATAATACTGCGACGGGTAGTTATGTTGTTCGAGTGGACAGAATAACAGGGTCAGACGATAACTATAGCTTTGAGACAGCTGTTGATCTACCTTTAAATAGTGACTATAAGGCTGCACTTGATTTTGGTCATGCGACATATGGTGGTGACAAAGACTACTATCGAATTGATATCCCAGAATCGCCAGTAGGTTCTGCCTATGACCGGTATACATGCTATCTAAATAGTGGCTTTGATAGTTATGGTACCTTGTATGACAGCACGGGAAAAGAAATTAGTAAAAATGACAATGGTAATGGTAACCGAGATTTTAAGATTTCTATTCAGCTAACACCTGGTACTTATTATCTAGAAGTCCGTGCTTATTATAATACTGCGACAGGTAGTTATATTGTTCGAATAGACAGAATAGATAGAATAACTTGGTCAGACGATAACTATAGCTTTGAAACTGCTGTTGATTTACCTTTAAATAGTGACTATAAGGCTGCACTTGATTTTGGTCATGCGACGTATGGTGGTGACAAAGACTACTATCGAATTGACATCCCAGCATCACCAGTAGGTACTGCCTATGACTGGTATGCGTTCTATCTAAATAGTGGCTTTGATAGTTATGGTACCTTATATGACAGTACGGGAAAAGAAATTAGTAAAAATGACGATGGTAATGGTAACCGGGATTTTAAGATATCTATTCAGCTCTCAGCAGGTACCTATTATCTAGAAGTCCGAGGTTATAATCCGACTGCGACGGGGAGTTATGTTGTTCGAGCAGATAATGTCACAAATAGGCAAGATACTCTGATGAAAAGGTTGGCACCTAATCAGACGATTAGTGCCGCCTTTAGAGATGGCGTTACCACGTTTAAACTTTATGATTTTTATGTATTTGAAAGTACAGAGTCTGTTATTTATACTGAACAAGAAATTCTTTTTAACGCTTCATTTGGCAGTACTGCCCAAATTTTAGATGAGCAGCATAAGTTTTTGCTTCGATAACTGGTACTGGTCAATTGATTTCTAGTCGTTATAAAGGTAAGTTAGCCACGGGTCACTATTATATAAAAGTAGGCATCACTGAACCTTTCTCACTACAATTTAAGACACAAACAGTTAAGAATGATCAAAATACTAACTTTGAAACTGGTCCTTTACTAACAAAAGGAACCTCAGTTAGTCAATCTATTGACTTTGGTGTAGCAGACAAATATCAGGATGAGGATTTTTTTAAAGTCTTTATTTCAGCTTTTGATGCAAGATACCATACACTTACTCTAGCAGGTGTTGATGTTGTTGCCCAGCTCTATGATGAGGATAAGGAAGAGATCGGTAGTCCATTCTCAGATAAGCTCACGGATGACTTGCCAACGGGTATGTACTATGTGAAAATACGTGGCAAACATGCGGCTGTTCGAGGTAACTACAGTCTATCACTCAAATCAGAGACAAATACACCTCAAGACTTTAAAGAGGCAGTCCCGCTCTCGCTTAGTGACACTGTTGAAGGAGAACTATCGGATGACACAGGAGTTAAGTATTATAAGATTGACGTTAGTCAGTTAAGGCAACTAGAATTTTATCTTGCTAATAGCTCGCAGGTTAAAATAGAAATATTTAATGCCACCTTTCAAAAAGCCTTAACGCGCTCATGGGAATCAACAAACCACAAAACCAGCGCTGCATTTCCTCAAGGTACTTACTATATAAAAGTCTCTGGTAGTAGTTATAGTCAGTATAAACTATTAATTCGAGAAATTATCCGAAAAGATACTGAAATATCGCTAGATACGATGAATTTCAGAACAGTTGTCAAGTTAAATGGTCATGTCAATCAAGAGCTGACCAATCTCTACTATCAGCTATATCCGAATGCAAATCCGTTTAGTCGCTCCATAGCTTCTGACGTTTTGGACTTCCTTGATGGTGCGATGGGATCGTGGGCGACAAATATTGGCGTTTATCCGACGATGGATAGTCTCTTTGGCACAGACAATGTCAATTATTATCAAAATATTCGTGCTAAAACAAAAGGGTATACCTATGGACAGTATACGGGCGATGCCATTGGCGTGATTAGTGGCGTCTTTGAAGTTGTTAGTGGAACGGCCATGTTAGCAGGGGGCAAAGCCTTCGGTCTAGTCGCCTCACCTTTTACAGGTGGTGGTTCCATGGCATTCTCTATAGCGGTCATAGATTCTATAGGAGCCACGATAACAGCCCACGGTGCAAGTACTGCCACTCTATCAGTCGTTAGCTTTGCTAATGGGCATGATTGGAATCCTGAGTTAAGTGGTGGCTCTGGTGGCAACTTCTCACATAAAAGAGGTGATAAGACACCTAAAGGGAGAGAGTTTACAAATCATGGGGCAGAACAAGCAAGTAGACGCAAATATTCTTTATCCGACATTGATGAGATAATGGATAATTTTACTAACAAGTTTTATCAACCTGGAGGGAAATCAGTTTATACTAAAAAACAGTCTTATGGCTATGATGTTGTGATTTTAGATAAAAATGGAAAGAGTATTGTATCAGTTGTTGGAGGAAATGCTAAAAATGGTTGTAAAAATAGTTTGCAAGATATTAAAGATGTTTATAAAATGCTAAATAATCAAGGGGGATATTCAAATTTACCAATTCCCTAATAAGTTTCCTGTAGAATAAATACAAATTAGTTACGGAGAATAAATAGATGCCAAAAATAAAAAATAGTTATATTTCAAAAAAAATTACATTAGAAATGAACTTAGTCCGGAATAAGTCTTTGATCTATGAAAAAGATCAGGCAGATTATCTGAACTGGTTTCCTATGGTTTTGTCGCTTCAAGTAGAAGATGAAATTTATACTTTTGAGTACTTACCACTATTAGTTTAGAGGGGATGAAGTATCTTTTTAGTATAGTAGATAATATGATAGTTGAAAGAAGAAAATTATCTTCTATTGATAATTATAGATCCTCCGTTTTTAGATGGGGAGCTACAGAAGGTGAGTTTTCATTTGTTTTTGAGAACATTATAGAAGAATTTGTTTCAATTGAGTTATACGGGATTCTTAAGTTTAAGGAATTTGTATTACTTTCTCCAAGGCTATCTTTTATGTGGCAAGTTAATTATTTTTTTAGCAGAAATAGATAGGTATTTTCAGACAGAGTTTTCATCATGGTCAAGACATTGGTTATCGGAAAAATTTACAGAATTTCACTTTGATAAATATCAGCCTTGGTATCACTATTTTTTAAGGGTATCAGAGACAGATGCGGATGCAATGATGTTATTTTTAAAAGCTAGTCGAGTTTTTCTAAACGATTATATAGGGAGTGGAAGCGATACTGAAGAGAAAATTATACATAAAAATAACCACATTCCTTCTCTTAATATCGAAGCCTTAATTTATCAAATAGCTATTGATCCAGCACTTTATTTAGAAGAAATGAGCATTAGAAACTTAGAAAATTTATTAAGGGGTATCGGATACTGTAAGGTTATACTGAATATTTCTGATGCGACTGATAGATATTATTCAAGATATATGAATAGCTGGATGAATCAACGATTATCAGCGTATTTAGATGTTGAAATTGAGATGGAAGCCTTTTGGTCTAGTTACTTTATTCAGTACATAAAAGATGAACAAAACTCACTTAATTTATTTTTAAATTGATTAGATGTTTTTTTGGAGAGCATCATCGAGATGGTAAATAATAGGAAGTATTTATTGAAAATAATTCGTTATATTAATTACTGTACAAGTTTTAGTAGGTAGTCTAGATCTGACAATAGGCTATATGTATTAGCCGCCTATTAAAGGTAGAGATATCAAAGACCAAATAAATTAAAAAGAGGATAGTATGCATCAGTGTAAAAAAATGAATAAAGTTATTTTTGTAAATCATCAAGATTTTGATAATGAAGCTAAGATGGTTAGATACAATAAAAAGTTTGATGAATACGGCTTTCCTATTAGGGATGGTGGTGGGTCAAAAGTCACAATTAACTATTCCATGGTGTGGTAAAAAATTACCAGAATCAAAATTAGATGATTATATGGCTATACTTGAAACATTAGATATTTATGGTATTGGAGATGAGAAAATCCCAGATGAGTTAAAACGAGATGACTGGTGGGAGAAAAGATTGTGTAATAAGGAAGGGAAGTAATGATGCATAAATGTGAGATGATGAATGCCTTAATTTTTGATAATGATGAGTAATATTATGATCCCGATTTGTTGGTTAGATTTTTCATATTGTGGTCACGATTATTCTGAGACTTAAAGCAGGTCGTGCTGGACAGGTGGACTCAAAACCATAAAAACTCCCTAAGATCAGAAGTTAAGCAACTTTTGGACTTAGGAAGTTTTTTAATTAGGCTAATCGTTCACGCAACTTCTCAACAAATAAATAGGTTGCGGGGCAAATAATAGTATTTTTGATGGTGAGCTGGTTAATCTGATAAATCTTATTACGATCAGTATGGGGGAACTCCCGGCAGGCCTTTGGTCTCACATCATAGATGTTGCAGAGGTTATCTGTACCTAAGAAGGGGCAAGGCATACACTGAAAGATTTTGTCACCATCTTCATCGACTTGTAAATAAGTGTCTTCAAAAGTGGCTAATTTCATCCGCATTTGCTTAGAAATCCTACTGATATCAGCTTCTGTAAAGAGTGGGCCTAGTGATTTACAGCAGTTGGCACATTTGGTACAATCTATCTCCATGAAGACTTCTTCATGGATCTGTTTAGTCAACTTATCCAAATTTTTAGGCGGTCTTTTTTTAAGTGACGCCAAAAATTGTTTATGAACTTTTTGTTTTTGCAAGGCTAACTGTTTGTAGTGTTCGATATCCATATCCTTATTTTATCACAAATTAGGTGGTGTGAATATTGGGGAATTAGTATGTAACAAAAAAAGCACTCAGAAGAATGCTTTTTTCTTATTAATCCACAACTAGCTTATTTAGCTAATTTTTTAGACAAACGTGATTTATCACGGTTAGCTTTATTTTTATGGATTAAACCTTTGGAATGAGCTTTGTCGATTGCAGCAGCTGCAAGGACATACAATGCTTGCGCATCATCAGCACCAGCAGCAACGGCAGCTTCAAATTTTTTGATTGAAGTGCGCAATGCAGCTTTTTGACCTGAATTACGTTCTTTTTGAACGATGTTCAACTCAGCGCGTTTGATGGCAGATTTAATGTTAGCCATGTTAGTTCTCCTTATGAATGATATAGTGTTAAAGGATTAACACTATTCAAAATTAAATTTATATTGCTTAAAACACAATACAAATTAATTATATCATGTCTCTATATAAAAGGCAAACTTATTATTTTATGCTATAATTGGTATAGTATAAAAACAGGAAAAATTACCGGCAATTCAGTTGTCGATTTGTTGAAAGGTAGACCATGTCATTTCAATTTGGCCGTTTTAGATTAGGCCTTAGAACGATTAAAACAGTTATCGCGATTTTTATTATCTTACTTTTTACCCATCTTTTTCATCGGGGACAGTCGGCTGCGATGATCGCAGGGATATCAGCTATCATTGCGGTTCGGGATTCTTATACAGCAACACTTAAAGCGGCTAAAGCAAGATTTATCGGTTCTGCACTGGGTGGAACCCTTGCCGTTATCTATTTCTTTTTGTATACGATGGCGAACTATAATTTTTCAGTCAGAATCATCTTAATTCCCCTATTTGTTTTACTGAATATCGTGATTATGGATGGCTTTGAGCTACATCCTGGTCTAGTTGGGGCGAATGCGACCTTATTAATTATTGCCTTGACCATTCCTGAGACGGACTATATCGGTTATGCACTTAACCGTGTTTTAGATACCTTTTTTGGAGTGGCAGTGGCAACGATCATGAATAGTGTCTTTATACATGATGCACCAATCAAGCGAAGAAAACTGAGAGAACTCATCTCATATAAAAAAAATAAAGGACAGGACGAGGACAAATGACAGCTATTTATATTCAGATTCATGATGAAATAAAGCAGCAGATCGAGACTGGCATGTATGAAGTTGGGCAGCGATTGCCTAGCGAACGCGTGATGTCGGAGCAATTTGGTGTGTCGCGTATGACCCTCAGACAAGCAGTAACAAGTTTGGTCGAAGAAGGCATTTTAACACGCTATGTTGGCTCAGGTACATTTGTTGCAAGTGATCGTGTCCGTGAAAAGATGCGTGGGACAACAAGTTTTACTGATATTATCAAGAACTTGGGTAAGACGCCCAGTTCAAAAGTGATAAGTTATCAAAAAACAAAAGCAAATGAAGTAGAATGTGATAAACTTGGCCTCAAAAAAGGTGCTCAGATTATTCGGATGGAACGGATTCGCTATGCTGACGACTTACCGATTTGTTACGAAGTGGCAAGTATTCCCTATCGCCTAATCGCTGACTTTGCCAAAGACGACATCGCCAATCATTTTTATGATACCTTAGCTGCTGCAGGAAAAAAGATAGGTCGTAGTGAGCAGATTATCTCGGCCAAAATCGTCAACAAGGAAATTGCTAGTTTCTTATCGATAAAAACCAACGCTGCAATTTTATCATTAACGCAAGTTTCTTATTTTGCAAATAGCGAAGAAACTGCTTTTGAGTATGTCTTGTCACAGTATGCTGGCGACCGGTTTGAATTTTACCTAGAAAGATAAATAGAGATGTCACATTCTGAAAACGTTGTTGAATTACTCCATGCTGGTCAGTTTGACCAGATGGCGTCTGAAATAGAAAAAGCGCTTCAAGTCGATTCTGCTGAACTTTTAGCAGATTTAGCTGAATACCTCTCGATGATGGGCTTCAGTAGTGAAAGTCGTCAAGTCTATGAGGCGATTTCACAAGAAAATACCGCGAATACCGATATTATCCTTAATCTAGCAGAGATGAAGGTCGACGATGGTGATTTAGATGGTGCCTTAGCCTTGCTCTATCAAGTTGCGTCTACAGACGATAATTATGTCGCAGCGCTTGTGATGATTGCGGATTTATATCAGCTTGATGGGGTTTGGGAAGCAGCACTAGAAAAATTGCAAGAAGCAAGCACCCTCTCAGATTCTCCCCTGGTTAGTTTTGCGATTGCAGAATTACATTATAATCAAGCAAATTGGCAAGAAGCGATCGATTACTTTGCAAAACTTAGTCAACGTCAGATACTTGAGTTGACTAAAGTTTCTATTTACCAACGTATCGGAACGGCTTATGCCTCACTAGGTGAGTTTGAAAATGCTGAAAAGTTCCTAGAAAAATCATTGGAAATCAATCATGATGACACTGTTTTATTTGAATTAGCACAAATCAGTGCTGTTTTAGGGGAACATAAACGTGCCATTGACTATTTCAAACAATTAGATGCTTTAGCGCCTGATTTTGATGGCTATGCTTATCCCTATACGCAGGCCTTGATAGAAGAAAATGAGTTTGACAGTGCGTTTGCTGTTGCTAAAGATGGTTTAAGCAAGAATCCCACTGATGTGCCTTTGCTTCATTTGACCAGTCGGATTGCCTATGCGCTTCATGATCTAAAGGCATCAGAGACTTATTTAGTTCAAGCACTTGATCTAGCCGAATTACATGATGAAACGATCTTTTTGCTGAGCAATTTATATCTCTTACAAGCAGACTATGAAGCCGTGATCAACTTGGCACCATTACTAGATGATGATCATGCCCTAGCAAGATGGAACATCGCCAAGGCTTATGGCGAACTTGAACAGGATACAGAAGCGCTAGCTATCTATGATGAGATCGACCAAAGTGTCCTAGCAGACAATCCTGAATTTCTCTTAGACTATGCCCATATCTTGATTAGAAATGGTCGCGCTAACGATGCAAAACTGTCTCTAACACAGTATTTAGCAAGCGTCCCGGATGATGAAAATGCACAGGAATTATTTAATGAGCTAATATAATGGCGTTTTTACGCCTTTTTTGCTAAAATGACCTTTGTGAAATCAAATATGAAAAGGAATGAAAAAAAGATGAAAAAAGACAAAAGTGAACAAAAATTTGGTGCTGATTTAATCGTTGACTCACTAATCAACCACAACGTCAAGTATATTTTTGGGATTCCAGGCGCTAAGATTGATAAAGTATTTGATACCTTAGTAGACAAAGGACCAGAACTGATTGTTGCGCGTCATGAGCAAAATGCTGCATTTATGGCACAGGCTGTTGGTCGTATCACTGGGGAACCGGGTGTCGTTATTGCCACATCTGGTCCTGGTGCATCCAACCTGGCTACTGGTCTTGTAACAGCAACAGCAGAAGGTGATGCTGTTTTAGCACTTGCTGGACAAGTTAAACGTGGTGACCTCCTAAAACGGACGCACCAGTCGATGAACAATGCTGCTTTGTTTGAACCAATTACTAAATATTCAGCAGAAGTACAAGATGCAGATACCTTGTCAGAGATTGTAGCTAATGCTTACCGTTTATCTAAGTCTGGTAAACCTGGTGCAAGTTTCATCTCTATTCCGCAAGACGTCGTCGATAGCAAGGTGTCTGTTAACGCCATCAAACCATTACAAGCGCCAAAACTTGGTAATGCGTCAATTGATGATATTAACTATCTCGCACAAGCCATCAAAAATGCCGTCTTGCCAGTCTTTCTTTTAGGTAGTGGTGCCTCATCTACTGAGGTTACCCACGCGATTCGTGGCCTATTACAACATGTGAACATTCCAGTCGTTGAAACATTCCAAGGTGCTGGTGTCATTTCTAGAGACTTGATTCATAACTTCTTTGGTCGCGTTGGGTTATTCCGTAACCAACCCGGAGATATGCTCCTTAAAAAATCTGACTTGATCATCGCCATCGGCTACGACCCAATCGAATATGAAGCAAGAAACTGGAATGCTGAGATTGACAGTCGTGTCATCGTTATCGACAAAGCCTTAGCTGAAATCGATACTTATTATCAACCAGAACGTGAATTGATCGGTGATATTTCACAAACCCTTGAAAACTTGATTCCTGCGATTCGCGGCTATAAAATTCCTGATGGCAGCCAAGAGTATTTAGATGGTCTCTATAAAGTCCTTAAAGCAAACGAATTTGATCGGATTGCTGATGAAAACCGTGTCCATCCGCTTGACTTCATCGACGTCTTCCAAGACCAAGTTAGAGATGATGAAACTGTAACTGTCGACGTAGGTAGCCACTATATCTGGATGGCTCGTAACTTCAAATCTTACGAACCACGTCATCTCCTGTTCTCAAACGGGATGCAAACACTGGGTGTTGCCCTACCTTGGGGAATTACAGCAGCCTTGTTACGACCAGGTAAAAAAGTCTATTCTATCTCTGGAGATGGTGGCTTCTTGTTCTCAGCACAAGAGCTTGAAACTGCTGTCCGTCTTAAGTTACCTTTGATCCATATCATCTGGAATGATGGCCGTTATAACATGGTTGAATTCCAAGAAGTCATGAAATATGGTCGCGCATCAGGCGTTGATTTTGGCCCAGTTGACTTTGTCAAATATGCAGAAGCATTTGGCGCTCGTGGCCTTCGTGTTACAAATAAAGAAGACCTAGCCAAAGTCCTTTCTGAAATAGACGTCACAACAGGACCAGTCGTCATCGATGTACCGATCGATTACAGAGACAATGTTAAACTTGGCGAAACGATTTTACCGGATGAGTTTTATTAATCTGACGATATAACTTGTGAAATAATCATACTGAATGAAGTCCCTGGACACTTAGGTGTTTGGGGGCTTTTTTTATCTTCAAAAATATATAAGGAAATAAGGAGTGTGCAGATAAATCAAAGATAAAAATAAATTTCCCATAAAATTACTGATGTTCTATCGCAGGAGTGAGAGAGTCTAAAATCTTTTGGAGAGCTATATGCGAGAGATAAAGCCTTAGATAATTGACGACAGATTGTTTAAATCTTTTTTGGAATTGATTATATGATGGCTTTCGTTTGTGACTAGAAGGGGATAGAGAAAAGATTAATCTCAGAGATCTTGTGATGAGGAGGATCAATCAAAAAAAATTGCTTTAAATTTATATGATTTTTTTGTTATTTATTTTCTGCGCAAATTGTAAAATGAAGTTAGCCACCTGGTGTTGAGTCAAAATCCACCAAAAAACATCTCAAAGAGACTATTCTGTAGTTATTAGAAAACAGATAGAGGATCTTTGAGATGCAAGCTCATTATACCACGACTTACAAACACTTGTCATTAACGGAACGTCAACTGATAGGGAGGTGGCTGAAAGAAGGGCGAAGTAGACGTCAGATTGCTAGATTATTAGGGCGTAGTCCTCAAACGATAAACAATGAGGTCATTC
>artificially_reared_1__coassemble_207_pt1 | contig 34718 bp, 30 predicted proteins | sample artificially_reared_1__metabat2_low_PE_008 | metagenome-assembled genome bin artificially_reared_1
TCAGTCCCAATGTGGCCGATCACCCTCTCAGGTCGGCTATGTATCATCGCCTTGGTAGTCCATTACACTACCAACTAGCTAATACAACGCGGGTCCATCTCCTAGTGTACCAATTGGTACTTTCAAATGTTAAACATGTGTTTAATATTGTTATGCGGTATTAGCTATCGTTTCCAATAGTTGTCCCCCGCTAAGAGGTAGGTTACCCACGCGTTACTCACCCGTTCGCTACTCTTCATTCTGATACAAGTACCAGAAATCATCGTTCAACTTGCATGTATTAGGCACGCCGCCAGCGTTCGTCCTGAGCCAGGATCAAACTCTCATTTAAATGAGATGATGTAAACATCATCTAGCTTTTGTTTTTTTGTCCGTTAATTTCTTAACGATTTATTGTCGAATTGACAGTTTGTTATCTATTGCTAAACAACAAGCCTGCACTTGGTTATTATTCTGTATTATTCAGTTTTCAAAGGTCTATTTTGTTTAAGTTGTTCTTACGAGACAACTACTTAATTCTACCAGAAGTTTTTGTTGTTGTCAACTACTTTCGAAAAGTTTTTTTATTTTCTTTTCAATCGTTCGCTTCCGGCGTTTTTTAGTACTTTATTATCTTATCAAATACTGACTTAACTGTCAACACCTTTTTTACTTTTTTTACGACTTTTATTTCTTGCTGATTTTTAAAACTAATATCGAATCATTATTTATTTCCATTACCACTCTCATTATGTTCTAAATTAACATTAAATATCATTTGGTATATACTGAATCTATTACAATACAAAGGGAATTGATGGATGATTTGGCTTATTGAACTACAAGGAAAACATAACATGAAGAGAATAAATGAAACAAGTCTATATTTACATAATGTATACGATGGATGATTGGCATAAATAATAGGCCCATTAAAACGGCAGGCGGACTCAAAATTATCCCCGACTGCACTGTTTCAGAAATAGACATTTCTGCTGATACTGTACTGTTATTAGCTGGTGCAGATACGTGGCATGATAAAAAACATAAAGATATACTGTCCTTGACGGAAAAAGTATTACTAGAAAATGGGACCGTTGTGTCTATGTGTGCATCTGTGGGTGCCTTAAATTCTCTAGGTATATTAGCAACACGTGCATTACTTGTCGCATACACGTTAGTTACAAAATTCAATATTATTGATCCAGATATTTTAGATGCCTGGTATCATTACTATAAAATGAGTGATTTACAATACTATTATCGACTACAAGCATTATTTATGCAAAAAATTCAGTAATACGGTCATAATAGTCTAATATAACATTAGAAGAACAAGACGACACACTAACGTCTTGTTCTTTTTTGATGAAATTAAAAATAGACTGATTTATTGCCAATTATATTTTTTGATTAGTTGTTATGCACGTTCAGCTAAATTAACTTTATTATCGTAACTTATACTTTCTTAAACAGGTTTAGCCTCATAAAAAAAGAATCATATGCGCCTATGATTCCTAAAATTTCGTTTTTATGCATCATAAATGTTGCCTAGCGCAACGTCTATTGATCTATCTTCTATATCGATGCTCTTTATTTTTAAAATGGATTTAAAATCTGAAATTAAGCGTTGACCTTTAAAAGGACCTTCCGCAAAAACTGCAACTCCCGCAAGCAGACAATCAAATTCATGCACGAGTGATTTCATACCGTTCAATGTCCCGCCGCCTTTCATAAAATCATCTACGATAAGGACACGTTGACCCGGTGCAAGCGACCTTTTGGACAAAGTCATATTTTCAACTTTTGAACTCGATCCAGACATGTAGTTAACATTTAGCGTGGCACCTTCGGTTACTTTCGGATCACGTCTGACAATCACAAATGGTACATCTAGAATTGCACTTACTGCCTGCGCAATCGGAATGCCTTTTGTCGCGATTGTCATGACTGCATCTATCTGCTTTCCCGCATAGGCATGTGCGATAATTTTGCCAATCTTGTCTAGATTTTTCGGACTACCTAAGATATCAGACAGATAGATATAGCCACCTGGTAAAATGCGGTTACTCTCGCGCATTAGTGTTGCAATTTCGGATACGATTTTGCGTGAATGTTCGTCAGATATTTCAGGCGTAAACACAACCCCTCCAGAAACACCTGCGTACGTTTTAATTGTACCAACACCAGTCTCATCAAAAATCCGCTTGATGATCACTAAATCTTCTGATATTGATGACTTTGCAGCACCATACCTCTCACTAAAAAAAGATAGGGTTGTCAATTTTCTAGCGTGGTTTAATAAATAGTTGGTAAAATCTACCAATCGTTCACTTCTTTTCATGGGTCTACCTCTTTTCAGTAACAAACAATCACCACGGTACATCAAAGTATCCTGAAAATGACTTGATAAGTCTAAACTACGCGTTAAGGTGCAGTGTCAATCTAATCGTTTTTATGACTTATAACAAGCTTCTTTATCATAAAATATTTAGTTTAGTAATGTTTGTTCTTACTCTATTATAGCAAAGAAAAACAAAAAACACGAACAATTAAAATTGTTCGTGCTAATTTATTAGTCTTAACCTTGATTTTTCTTAATGATTGCTTCTTGTACTGATTTAGGAACATCTTCATAGTGGTCAAATACCATCATGAACGTACCACGTCCTTGTGTAGATGAACGAAGTGTTGTTGCATAACCGAACATTTCAGCAAGTGGTACAAACGCATGAACGATTTGGCTGTTACCATGTGCTTCCATACCTTCAACACGACCACGACGAGCAGTCACGTGACCCATGATATCGCCTAAGTTTTCTTCAGGAACTGTAACAGTAACCTTCATCATTGGCTCAAGAATAACTGGTTTCGCTTTTGGCGCAGCAGCTTTCAAAGCGTATGATGCGGCAACACGGAAGGCAGTTTCATTTGAATCGACATCATGATATGACCCATCGTAAAGTTTTGCTTTCACGTCAACAAGTGGGTATCCAGCAAGGACACCATTTTGCATTGCTTCTGCCAAACCTTTTTCAACAGCTGGGATATATTCACGAGGAACAACACCACCAACGATGGCATTTTCAAACTCAAATCCTTTACCTTCTTCATTTGGTGTAAATTCAACCCAAACGTGTCCGTATTGACCTTTACCACCTGATTGACGAACGAATTTACCTTCGGCTTGTGTCACAGGGGCACGGAATGTTTCACGGTATGATACTTGTGGCGCACCAACGTTTGCATCAACGTTGAACTCACGACGCATACGGTCAACAAGGATATCTAAGTGAAGCTCACCCATACCAGCGATAAGTGTTTCACCAGTTTCAACGTTTGTTTCAACGCGGAATGATGGATCTTCTTCAGCAAGTTTTTGAAGGGCAACACCCATTTTATCTTGGTCAGCTTTAGATTTAGGCTCAACCATAACTTGGATAACTGGTTCTGGGAACTCGATAGATTCAAGAATAACTGGATTCTTTTCGTCTGTCAATGAGTCACCAGTTGTTGTATCTTTCAAACCAACAGCTGCAGCGATATCTCCTGAAAAGACATCGTTAATTTCATTACGTGTGTTTGCGTGCATTTGGAGGATACGACCGATACGTTCGCGTTTACCTTTTGATGCATTCAAAACGTATGAACCTGATGACAAGACACCAGAATAAACACGGAAGAACGTCAAACGACCTACGAATGGGTCAGTCATAACTTTAAAGGCAAGCGCCGCAAATGGTTCAGAATCGTCAGCATGACGTTCAGTTTCTTCTCCGTCAGGTGTAACACCTTTAATAGCAGGTACGTCAGTTGGTGCTGGCAAGTAGTCAACTACTGCATCAAGCATCATTTGAACACCTTTGTTCTTGAAGGCAGAACCTGCAAGCATTGGGTAGAATTCAACGTTGATTGTTGCTTTACGGATAGCTGCTTTAAGCTCAGCTTCAGTGATTTCTTCACCTTCCAGATATTTCATCATGATGTCTTCATCAGTATCTGCAACAGCTTCGATTAATTTAGCACGCCATTCTTCAGCTTGTGCAAGGTATTCTTCTGGAATCTCTTCATCAAGAATATCAGTACCAAGGTCATTTGTATAGACTTCGGCACGCATTCTTACTAAGTCGATAATCCCTTCGAAATCTTCTTCAGCACCAATTGGAATTTGGATTGGATGCGCATTGGCATTCAAACGATCATGAAGCGTATTTAATGAATAGAAGAAATCAGCTCCGATTTTATCCATTTTGTTAGCAAATACGATACGTGGCACACCATATTCTGTTGCTTGGCGCCAAACAGTTTCTGTTTGAGGCTCAACACCAGATTGTGCATCAAGAACTGTAACAGCACCATCTAGTACACGAAGTGAACGTTGTACTTCGATTGTGAAGTCTACGTGACCTGGTGTGTCGATGATGTTGATGCGTGTATCATGCCATGCAGCAGTTGTTGCCGCTGAAGTGATCGTGATACCACGTTCTTGTTCTTGGGCCATCCAGTCCATTTGTGAAGCACCTTCATGTGTTTCACCAATTTTATGGATTTTACCAGTATAGTAAAGTACACGCTCAGTCGTCGTTGTTTTACCAGCGTCGACGTGGGCCATGATACCGATGTTACGAGTGTTTTCTAAAGAAAATTCGCGTGCCATGTATAGGTCTCCTAATATGTCTATTTGAGTAAAAATACTAGGAAGGCAGGTCGCCCACCTAGTATTTTCTTAAGTTACTTATGTTAAATTTTTTCTTAGCTGTGATCAGAAAACGAGCACTCGCTCAGAAAAAATCCTACCAACGGAAGTGAGCGAACGCACGGTTAGCTTCTGCCATTTTGTGAGTATCTTCACGTTTTTTAACTGCAGCGCCAGTATTGTTAGCTGCATCCATGATTTCTTTAGCCAAACGATCTTGCATTGTATGTTCACCACGTTTGCGAGCGATTGTTACCAACCAACGCAAACCAAGTGTTACACGGCGTTCTGGACGTACTTCAACTGGTACTTGGTAGTTTGAACCACCAACACGGCGAGCACGAACTTCCAAAACTGGCATGATGTTTTCCATCGCTTGTTCAAATACTTCAATAGCTTCTGTTCCTGTCGCTTCTTTGATTTGCTCAAAGGCGCCATAGACGATGCTAGCTGAAGTACCACGTTTACCATCAAGCATAACGCGGTTGATAAGGCGAGTGACTACGACTGAGTTGTATAATGGATCTGCCAAAACTTCACGTTTTGGTGCACGATTTTTACGCATTTATCTTATCTCCTTTCAGATTATGCTTTAGGTTTTTTAGTACCGTATTTAGAACGGCCTTGTTTACGATCTGTTACGCCAGCAGTATCAAGTGCACCACGGACGATATGGTAACGTACCCCTGGAAGGTCTTTTACACGACCACCACGAAGTAAAACAACGCTATGCTCTTGTAAGTTGTGACCGATACCTGGGATATAAGCTGTTACCTCGATCAAGTTTGACAAACGCACACGTGCGAATTTACGCAAAGCTGAGTTAGGTTTTTTAGGTGTCATTGTACCAACACGAGTTGCAACCCCACGTTTTTGTGGTGAGTTTGTTTTCGTTTGAACTTTTTTACGGCTGTTGAAGCCAATGTTCAATGCTGGCGCTGTTGATTTAACAATTTTTGATTTACGCGGTTTGCGAACCAATTGGTTAATAGTAGGCATTTCTTGCTTGCTGTCAGTCGTTATTTTGACAAAGTCAATAAGCGATAATAAGACCGATAGCATTCCTTTCGTTTTTTCGTTTAGTTGCGTTGGTATATGGTCGCTTAAGCCCAAGTTCCAACAAGAATTTTGGATACTACCTAAGCTAATTAACTTAGGCTTCTTTTGTGTTACCAAATGAAAAAGTACCGTTTATCAGTTTATCATACTTACTATATTGTGTCAATAGCAATTACTTAAACGTACAACATAGTCACTTTAGTAGACGCATTGATAAAGGTACACTAGCTAAAATAAACTAAAATCTGTTATAATTTAAACTATGAAGAAAAAGATATTTTTACTAGTAACACTTTGCTTTACCCTTATCACGACGCCTTTTGTTTCTGTAGTTAGTGCCGAGGATTCATTTGACGTCTCTGCAAAAGCAGCACTTGCAATAGATGCGAGTAGCGGTAAGGTTTTATATGCAAAGAACACAACCTCTCCTATGGGTGTTGCCTCTATTACTAAAATCATCACAATTTATATGACACTTGATGCCATCAAAAAAGGTAAACTAAATTGGGACGATAAAATTAAAATGAGTGATTACGCTTATAACTTGACCCAAAATCCGGAAGCGTCTAACATTGCTGTCATGGATAAAGACGAAGCATTCACAGTTCGCGATCTATTTAACGCCGCTATGATCCAATCAGCCAATTCAGCTGCGATCACACTAGCTGAAAAAATTGGTGGATCAGAACCCAAATTCGTCGATTTAATGAAAACCCAATTAGCCTATTGGGGGATTACAGATGCCAAACTGGTCAATGCATCTGGCCTAAACAATAGCGTACTTGGTGAAAACATTTACCCTGGTTCATCATCAACAGATGAAAATGAACTGTCTGCACAAGATGTTGCCATCGTTGCCCAACATTTAATTGCTGATTTTCCAGATGTTTTAGAAACCAGCCAAAAAGCAACTGAACCCTTTGATGCTAATGGTCCTTCTAAACAAACACTAGCCACTTATAACTATATGTTACCTGGACTCCCAGCAACTAGACCAGGAGTTGATGGGCTAAAGACGGGGACAACTGCTTTCGCAGGTGCTTGTTTTGTCGCAACAACGGTTCAAAATGGCTTCCGCATTATCACGGTTGTCTTAAATGCTGACAATGCTGATGCTGATCAATTAGCACGTTTTACAGCAACCGGGACACTCATGAACTATGTCTATGGTACTTGGCAAACACATACTTTTGCAGCCAAAGGAATTAAAATGGACAGTCCTGATGCACCTACTAAGTTGACTGTTGTAGATGGACAACGTAACCAAGTTAATGTCGTGCCAGAAAAAGATTTTTCAGCTGTTATCCCAATGGCTGCTACAGGCATAACGACTGCAATCACATTCAATAAAAAGCAAAACGACAAAGTGACCGCTGCAATTGCCAAAAATCAAAAGCTTGTCAAGGTAACTTTTCATATTAAAGACAAGCTAGGCTACCTACCAGGATTTGATGGTGAAGACCTACATTTGATAGCAACAAGTGCTGTTGCGAGAAGTAATTCCGTTAAGATTATGTGGAATCACTTTGTGAAATTTGTAAATGAAAAATTATAAGCAAAATCCGCTTGGCAGCAATTAACATGCCAAGCGGATTTTTATTGACGAATTTTCATGATCCTAGTAGCATGATAGCTTATATTAATTGCATAACAGCGAGTAACATCGGGACAACTGCTAAATAAGATAAGACTGTATAGCCCAGTGTTGCTGTCGCAAATTCCACATCTGCATGATATAGTCTAGCCAAAATAGGAACTGAATTCTGAATAGGCATAGCAGATTGAATGAAGAAGACTTTAACCATCATATCCGGCAACTGTATCACGCGAGTGATTAAGATAATGAGCAAAGGAGAAATAATAAATCTCCCCAGTAAAACACCAACGATTGCCTTATTCAATTTTAGTGTGCTAATTCCTAAAAAATAGACTGTAATGCCTATGATAAACATCGACAACGGCGTCGTTAGATTGCCGATATACGTCGAAAAACTTGCCAAAGCAAGTGGCACCTTGACACCCGTCAACAACCAGAAAACACCTACTAAAAAGCCTAGCATGGCAGGATTCAACAGCTTTTTCAGGCCGTTAATAAGGCTAAATGATTGGGCTACTGCTACATGAGCAAAAGTTTGAGAGTCTTGGGAAATCTTGTATATACCCCAAGTCCAGAAGAATGTGGTATTTGCGATATAGTAAATCAAGACATAAGGCACAGCTTGACTACCAAAGATTGCCATGTTAATCGGCAACCCTATGAAAATCGTATTACTACATGTGAACATCGTACTAAATGTCCCTAGACGATGTTTGTCAACACTTAGTAAGGTTGCCATACCTTTTGAAACCCAGTAACTTAAAACCATGGATAAAACAGGCACAACGATACTAGCAAATAGGTTTAGAAATTCTCCTCTGGAGAATTTCTGTGTGAGTGTGATAAACATTTCAAAAGGTAAGGCTAGACCTAATACCATTTTTGAAAAAACATCTGCCGTATGGCTATCAAACCATTTCTTATAGGATAAGAAATAGCCAACAAACATCATGGCAAAAATAGCGAAAATATTAAAATAGGCTTGTATCATATCTATATTGTAGCATATCGTTAACAGACAAAAAATGAGGTCCGACTAGTCAGATCTCATGATTTAAGTTATTGTATTTTAACAATCGCTAATAGTATCGCACCAATAATAAATAATGCAGTCCCAATCATAACATAGCGTAATTCCAATTTTGTCTTTTTCTCGCCGAGAAATAGAATGCCACCAATCGTTGAGATGATAATACCAAGTTGTGAAAATGAGAATGCAATAGCAAGCCCTGCTTTTGCCGCAGCTAGTAACATAAAGACATTACCTAGACCCCACATCAACCCAACTGGAATATTTTTGAAAACAACCGGTTCAAGTTTAATTTTACCACCTGCAATTATCCAAGCACCAATCATCATACCAACTGACATTGGCAAAATAACTGTCAATGTATCTATTTTGACATGAAAAATAAGTTCGGATAAATTATTAAATAGCGTCGCATACAAGACATAGCCAAAGGTTGAATAAGCGATGGAGCGTAGCCCTTTTCCTAGATGCTGTTGCCCAGATACGCTTTCAGTATTGGGGTCCTTACGAGACGAAAAATAAAACCCAATCACAAGCACAATAATCGCGATGCTACCCAGTAGATATTGAATCGGCTTTGACCATTCCCCAAAAGCGAGAACACCAATTAGTGAGCCAATCACGAGTTGCGCCCCACTTGATAACGGTCCTGCAACAGACACGCCCATGAATTTGGCAGCCTTAAACTGTTCATTTTGACCAATTGACCATAGGCCACCACCGACTAGACCTATCAGAATCGTTGTTAAATCTAGCTTTGGTTGCCTAACAGCAAAGACAACAAGCGCAAAAACAAAGGCACCTAATGTCATGCCAAACGTCTGCTGATTCGCGTTGCCGCCGATTTTACTTGAAACAAAAATAATTGATCCCCATGACACCATAGGAATTAGTGCTAGCAAAATGCCTTCCATATATCGATTTCCTTTTTATTTGATAAGTTACTACTAATTTAACACATGATTAACATTAGGCTTAAAAAACCCAACGTTTATAAGTGTAACTGTTTTAACTATAAAAAGCAACTAGGCAAGCACAAGGTCAAAAAAAGCTGCCCTAAGACAACTTTAATTTTCATATTTTTTCGTTTTTATCTAAACTGAATGATACGAGAAAACAAGAATATCTGAAAATTATACTTTCTCTTGCTTTAATACTTTATCCGAACAGATTAAAGCAATCATGATAACAAATATTATAATACCAGTTGATAAAAACGATAAGGAATAGTCAAACTTATCTATTAGCCATCCTATAAGTGGATAAAAAATTAGCGAAACAACACCGATTAGTGAATTAGAAAATGAAAGTATCGTAGTACGTACACTTTCCTTAACTGACTTGTTTATCATATCGCTGATATATGGATAAGCTGCGTCTAATAGTAAATTAATAACCGTGAAACCAAGTAATACCATCACTTTATTATTTGTAGCTATTAATACCGAGGTTGTAACAAATAAAAGTGAGAATATAATCAAAAATTGTTGGATGCTTATATGCTTTAAATACCGGGAGAGATATGATCCAACCACACCAACTAAAGTTATTGAACCTATTATTACAGCAATAGCCGTCTCATTGAATCCAATAGCAAATAAACTCCCTGGTATAAAAGTAACCAGAGAATTAACATAAAACTCAAATAACGTTAAAAATACTATGATAATAGCTAACATTCTTTTAGTCTGTAGTTCTGAAATTGAAATCCTTATTTGAGTTATAATTGTGTTACTTGATTTTTCTGCTTTAACAGAAACATCAGTGCTTCTTTTGAAAAACAAGATATTAATGGCAGCTAACAAATAGAAAATAAATTGTAACAAGAATACTGTGCTAAATGAAAAACTAAATATTTTTCCTCCAACTGCTGTAGAAAGTGCTAGCACAATGAGTCCGATTATTTGTGTATTTCCTAATATCTTAATAAATTTATCTTCAGTTTTTTTCGTTTTCAAGTATTCAAATAGCATCGCTTGGTCTGTTCCACTATTAAGAGCGCCTCCCAAGGAGTCTAATGAGAATAGTAATAGTATGACATAAAAGTTAGGACTTATAAAAAAGTTAGGTGCTAAGAATAGGAAAAAAGAAGAAACAGAGCTTATTAACGCTCCTAATCCTAAGATTTTTTTCTTACTAAATCTGTCCGCTAAAATACCAGTGGGAATTTCAGCAAGCATTTTAACGAGAAAATAAGCCGATTGAATCGTTCCGAATTCAGCTAGGGATAGTCCTATTTTCAAACAATAAAGTAATAGAACGCCTCTAGAAAATCTTGCATTTATTAAAAAATTATAGACATAAAAAATAAAGATTGACTTATTTTTTTTATTTTCCATATTTTATCATGACCTCTCCAATACTATTGACAATTTGTTCAATATGTTCTGTCGCCTCAAGAAATTTTCCATTGTCATTGTCATTGCCATTAAATGATTGTGCTACGTCTTCAATTAATTGTATGTCAATTGTTTTGACAGCCTCATCAAACCGTCTATGTCTAAGAAAAGTGGCATACAATTGCAAGCAGTAATCGTATTTTCTCTGACAATACACCCAACACACAAGTAAGGCTCTGTTAGTCATGCCCAATTGATTAGTTATTTCTTGATAAGATTTTCACTTGTTAAGTATAAGTTTACCGCATTGAGCTTAAATTGTGTGTCATAAACTTTATTTTTACTTCTACACTGAAGACCGCTACTACCAAAAGATCGGTACATATCACCCCAATCTTTGATGAGATGCAAACGATTAACATGGTATTTATTAGCTTTAGTTTGATAGTCTCCACTTCCTTTTTCATCAGCTAGTATGGCATTTAGTTTTAATTCAAATGAATATTTAGCCATTAGAAAAGACCTTCCTTTTTGGAAAGTCTATATTATGGGATGCACATCATGTTAATGAAAACTGTTCTAACCAACCGAAAAAGCAAGCACCAAAGTGCTTGCTTACCGTTTTTCTATTATTTGATTTTTTTGGTACTAGTCCTTTTGCCAAGAAGTATCTTCGCCATTACTTGCGATGACTTGCTTATACCAGTTAAATGATTTTTTAGGCGTACGTTTCAAGGTACCATTCCCCTCATTATCACGATCTACATAGATAAAGCCATATCGTTTTTTCATTTCGCCAGTACCCGCAGAAACAAGATCAATACAGCCCCATGAGGTATAACCGAGCACTTCGACACCATCGATATCGATTGCATCACGCATGGCATCAACATGTTTTGCCATATAGTCAATTCGGTAATCATCTGCTACATAACTATTTTCATCAGGTGTATCAACTGCGCCTAGACCATTTTCTACGACAAAGAGTGGTTTCTGATAACGGTCATAAAGACTGTTCAAGGTCGTACGGAAACCGAGTGGATCAATTTGCCAGCCCCATTCGCTTGATTCAAGATACGGATTTTTAACTGAGTCAAAGATATTTGAAGCCGTAAACTCAACTTCATCATTATCATCACCAACAGAGACACGCGTTGCATAATAACTGAAGGATACAAAGTCAACTGTGTTTGCTTTTAAGAAAGCCAAATCTCCGTCTTCAATTGGTAGCGTAATCCCTTTACGTTCCAAGCGTTTTAGGAAATATCTTGGATATTCACCACGCGCTTGTACATCAATCAGATAGTATTCGTCACGCGCATCCTCATAAGCTGCCCAAACATCGCCAGGACGACATGAATAGGGATAGTAAACCGCCCCCGCCATCATACATCCAACTTGGTTTTCAGGGTCAATCTCATGAGCAATTTTTGTTGCACGTGCACTTGCCAACAACTCATGGTGAGCTGCTGTATATTTTGCAAGTTCTTGGTCTTCACCATCTTCAAATGTTAAGCCAGCACCCATGAATGGGGCATGAAGAATCATATTGATTTCATTAAATGTCAACCAGTATTTGACCAACCCTTTGTAGCGTGTAAACAAGACGCGTACCAAGTTTTCATAGAAATCAACGAGTTTTCTATTCTTCCAACCACCATATTCTTTAATTAAATGAATTGGGCAGTCAAAATGTGTAATCGTCACTAAAGGTTCAATGCCATATTTATGACATTCATTAAATAGATCTTCATAGAATTTCAACCCAGCTTCATTTGGTTCTGCCTCATCACCTTTGGGGAAGATACGTGACCAAGCAATAGATAGTCGATAGGTTTTAAATCCCATTTCACCAAATAACTTGATATCTTCTTTAAAATGATGATACATATCAATCGCTTCTTTAGCCGGATAAAAGTGGTCCTCATCAAAAGCTAGGTGATTCATTTTACCCGTGATGATTGGAAAACGATCTTCTCCTAATGGTACGACATCAACATTAGCAAGACCACGTCCACCTTCGTTATAGCCACCTTCACACTGATTGGCTGCTGTAGCCCCTCCCCATAAAAATCCTTTTGGAAATCCCATTTGTTAATTCTCCTTTTCTTTACATTTTAAAATACTGATTTGCTTCTAAACTTACTGCAATTCCGTCGTGGTCGACATCACTAGTCACCTCGTCAGCTGCTACCTTAAGTTCTTCTGTCCCATTTCCCATGGCAATATTGTAGCCACATGCACGAAACATTGCTAGATCATTATTCGCATCACCAAAAGAAATTGCATCCTCTTTAGTCATACCCAATTTATTCAACACAATCGTTATCGCAGTCTCTTTATCATTACCTTTAACCGCAATTTCGCCACTTTCTTTACCAAAAAATGGTACCGTCATATTAAACATTTCAAATTGATGACCAAATTTTTCTGCAATCGATTGGTAAGCAAAGCGATTATTAATAAATGAAATCTTATTAACGTCTGCATAATCAATCGGCTGATTTGCAAATGATGCAATCAGCTGATCAAACCATGAAAATTTTTCACGTAGACTTATCGTTTCTGCTAGGTTACGATTGGTATATTCAGCAATCGTTTCCGTAATTTTTTCAGAATAGTTGTCACTACCAAACAAGCCAGAATTTGACTCTAGATAATACTCAATCTCATTTGCTTTAAAAAATTGGATAATTTCTCGAACATCAGCTTCAGGCATGGTATGATGATGAATAATATCCTCACCAATAGAGATGAAGCCACCACCAGCACCGATAATACCATCAAATCCTATCGCCATAATTTCTGGTAGAATTTCTGGTTTTGATCGACCTGTGCAAACCATGGCCAGATGTCCCTGCGCTTGAAATTGACGGATGGCATCTATTGTTGCTTGTGTTGGTATCCCAGCATCCCCAACTAGTGTGCCATCAACATCGAAAAATGCAATTTTTTTAGTCATTTGTTAAGTCTTCTCCTTGAGTTGCAATCACTTTTTTATACCACTCAAATGATTTTTTCTTGCTTCTATTCCCTGTCCCTTCGATATTGTCATCAAGATCAACATAAATAAAGCCATAACGTTTGCTCATCTCACCTGTTGATGCACTCACTAGGTCAATACAGCCCCATGGCGTATAACCCATGAGCTCAACACCATCTTCGACAGCATCTGACATCGCCTGGATATGCTTAGCCAGATAATCAATCCGGTAATCATCATTGATCGTGCCATCAGCTTCCACTTTATCGTATGCACCTAAGCCATTTTCTACGATGAAAAGTGGCACTTGGTAACGACCATGTAAGTCATTCAGGGCGATTCTCAAACCAGTTGGGTCTATCTGCCAGCCCCAATCACTCGCTTCAAGGAAAGGATTTTTAACGCCGCCAAGAATATTACCATCGACTGTATCAGCCGCTTCATCAGTTACATTTTGAACGGCAGACATATAGTAGCTAAAGCCAACATAGTCAACTGGATATGCTTTTAGCAAGGCTAAATCGCCATCTTCGATAGCCAGTGGACTCACACCTTTTTCTTTAAACAGTTTTTGTGTATAGGCTGGATATTCTCCTCGAACTTGTACGTCAGCACAGAAATAATTAAAGGCTTGGTTTTGCAACATCGTTGCAACTTGATTGACTGGATTTGAATCATAACTATAAGTTGTTGCGTAAATAATCATACACCCAATTTGTAGATCAGGATTCAACTCATGACCGATTTTAACTGCGAGTGAACTCGCAACGAATTGATGGTGCCACGCTTGGAAAATGTTTTGTTGTTGATCACCACCAGTCGTTGCAACCATCCCTTGAGACAAGGCTGGTAAGGCAATCGCACTGTTGATTTCATTGAAAGTCATCCAATACTTAACTTTTGTGTGGAAGCGTGTTAAGACGGCTTTTGCAAAATTTTCATAAAACCCAACAATTTCTCTGTTTTTCCAACCGCCATAAGCCTTAGCTAAATTCAGGGGCATTTCATAGTGAGAAATCGTGATAACAGGCTCAATACCATATTTGAGACACTCATCGATAACTCGTTCATAAAAAGCAAGACCTGCTTCATTAGCTTTTGTTTCATCACCCATTGGGAAAATACGTGACCAGGCGATAGAGAAACGATAACATTTAAATCCCATCTCTGCAAAAAGCGCGATGTCCTCTTTAAATCGATGATAGTGATCAATTCCTTTATGGTTTGGATACACATATTTATCAGCGTCAATTGACCAGTCGAAAGTATCTGATCCTAGTATTTGCATCCGACTTTTACCACCAGGCATGGCATCAGCAACTGATAAACCTTTTCCTGCTACATCGAAAGCACCTTCTAGTTGATTAGCAGCTGTTGCGCCACCCCATAAAAAATCTTGTTTAAATGTCATTTTATCTCCTTTTTTGATTCGTCATCCTGAACTAGATGAGTTGATTACTAGCCAATTACGTCTCTGATGTCTTAAACTAGTATTTTAAGCCACAGCTATAAACTGTGTCCCTGGCGTGATGTGTTTGGCTGCTTTTACATCGACTTTACTGTAGTCTTGTGTATTTGTGACAATAATTGGGATTTGTGTATTAAAGCCCGCAGCTTCAATAGCTTTGATATCAAAAGCAACTAATTTTTGACCTTTTTTAACAACATCACCTTGTTTGACAAACGCTTCAAAATATTTACCATCAAGTTGAACTGTATCAATGCCAACGTGTATGAGTAGCTCCGTTCCTTTATCTGAAATCAAGCCTATCGCATGTTTGGTTGGGAAGAGTGTCATCACAATCCCATCAAAGGGTGCAACGACTTCTCCTGTAGTCGGTATAATCACCGCACCTTGGCCAAGGAGACCTTCTGAGAATGCTGCATCTCCTGCTTCACTAAGTGGTAAAACTTCACCAGCGGCAGGCGAGCTAATACTTTCAGGGGCAATCCCCTTAGTTTTAGTAGTTGGGTCGATCGTTGGTGAGACTTCGATGATTTCTTCATCATATTCTTTTTCACAGAAAATCATAGTCAGTACAAAGGCAACCACCATACCGATAAGCGCTGAAAGTACTGCATGAATGACTGAGCCAACTGCACCATTTGCAGTGCCATCTCGTCCGTTTGAAATCATAGTTGGTAGCGCAAAAATCCCAAGACCACCCATCATATAGCTTGTTACATTCATCATACCCGCATAAGCACCAGCAGTCGCTGCTGCAATACATGAGATGACAAAAGGTTTAACACGTGGTAGGGTAATCCCGTAAATTGCAGGCTCTGTGACACCAGCAATACCTGAGATAATAGACGGAACAATTAATTGACGATCTTTCTTCTTGTAAATTTTAAACATTAACGCCATGAGTACAGCGATTTGTGCGAAACTTGCTGCAAATTGACCACCAAGGATATTTGACCAACCTTGTTCACCAAATTGTGCCATAACCATTGGGATAAGTGCCCAGTGTAGGCCAAAGATAACCAAAATTTGCCATAGACCACCTACAAGGAGACCGAATAGAATAGGTGAGAAGCCGTATACTGAGTTAAAGCCTGAATTCAATAATTCTGTTAAAAGACTGATAATCGGTCCTACAACAAGGAAACCAATTGGCATCGTAACCAATAAGACAACCATCGGTACAAAGAAAGTCGCAACTAGCTCAGGAATCACTTTTTTCGCCCATTTTTGAATTTTTGAGGCCAACCAAATGATAAAGATAATTGGAATAACTGATGACGTGTAGTTATTTGCAATTAATGGAATACCTGCAAAAGTTGTGTAATAGTCAATACCAAAAATTGCACCAAGTGGTTTAGCACCTTTGACAACGATAGCAGATTGTTGGATTGCTGGATAAACTAAGGCTGCCCCGAGAGCTAGACCTGTGTATTCTGATAATTTGAATTTGCGTGATGCTGTTAAGGCTACAAACAACGGTAGGAAGTAGAAAACAGCATCCCCGATTGCATTTAGTGTGATATATGTTCCTGATGTATTTTCATATAGTTTGAAGAAAATCAACAGGGCGTTAATCCCTTTAATCATACCTGCAGCACAAAGTGCACCTAGGAATGGTTGGAAACAACTAGAGATAACATCGATAATCGCATCAAATGGCTTTTGCTTTTCAGTTGGGCCGTCATCTTCTGAACCAGATCCTGAAATACCCGCTACAGCAAGCACATCATCATAGACAGCTGGTACATGGTTGCCGATAACAACTTGATACTGACCTCCAGCTTTCATCACTGTAACAACACCGTCCATGTTTTTCAACACATCATCATGCGCCTTTGACTCATCTTTGAGTTTAAAACGTAACCGTGTGATACAATGTGTCAGACTGTTAATATTGTCTTTACCACCAACTTCGTCGACGATTTTTTTCGCCAATGCTTCATATTTTCCCATAGTAGGGACCTCCTAAAATTTTGTGAGGGCAATTGCCCGATATATTTTAGGTTTGGCCAACTTAATGTAACCATCCGGGGTGAACTTAATCAAGTATTACTTAAAACAGGACGCAAATTTAATGATAATCAGTTACAAATCGCGTCCATTACTCGTGATGACCTGCTTGTACCAGTCAAATGATTTTTTCTTGTAGCGTTTCAAGCTACCAGTACCATCATTATTCATATCGACATAAATGAAACCATATCGTTTTTTCATTTCGCCAGTACCTGCGGAAATGAGATCAATCGGACCCCACATCGTGTAGCCCAACAAGTCAACACCTTTTTCAACAGCCGCATCCATTGCGACGATGTGCTGTCTCATATAGTCGATTCGATAATCATCTATGATCGTACCATCTGGCCGCAACTCATCGGCAAATCCTAAGCCATTTTCAACAACCATCATCGGCAAGCCGTAACGATCTTGGAGATCCAAGAGCGTATAGGTTAACCCAGTAGGATCAATCTGCCAGCCCCATTCGCTTGATTCAAGGTAAGGATTGGCTTTTCCTCCCATCAGATTACCATTTGTTTCAGCTGCAGTCTCATCTAGCGTGATACACACACTCATGTAATATGAGAAAGTATACATATCGACGGTACCCGCTTTAAGAATGGCCGCATCTTCTGCCTCAAAAACTGGAAAGCTATCTTTTTTCTTGAGGTAAGCCGTCATATAACTTGGATATTCCCCTCTGACTTGAACATCTCCCACGAATTTTGTAAAGCGTAGATCAAATTCTTTTTGCTCTAAAATATCTACCGGATTAGGTGTCAAGGGATAACTGGTAATATGACAAATCATGCAGCCAATCTTAAAATCTGGATTGATATCATGACCTAGTTTCACGACTTTAGCACTTGCCACAAGCGCATGATGTAGTGCTTGGAAGCGTACTTTTTCATTTTCTGTTTGACCATTCGGATAAATTGCTTCATCCTTAGGATTCATACCTAGAGTGGTCAGCTCGCCACGGCCCATCGTCCCAAAGTTCATCTCATTAAAGGTCAACCAATAGGTCACTTTGTCTTTATAACGTGTCATCACAGTTTGTGCATAGCGCACATACATGTCGATTACGCGTCTATCTGAAAAGCCACTATATTTTTCAACAAGCCCCATCGGTATTTCAAAATGAGATAGGGTAATCAAAGGCGTCATCCCATTCTCGATTAGTTCGTCGATGATCGCATCATAGAACTGTAAACCTGCTGCATTTGGCTCTAGTTCGTCTCCTTGTGGGAAGATTCTAGACCATGAAATACTCATTCTAAAGACATTAAAGTTCATTTGACCAAATAGCTCAATATCAGCCTTATGATGGTGATAAAAGTCAATCGCTTGGTGACTAGGATAGTAGGTCTCTTTTTCTATAGTTGAGGTAAAGCGTCTCGGCGTATTGACGTCGCCTCCTGTTTTTAAATCCGCAACTGACAGACCACGTCCACCTTCGTTGTAACCGCCTTCAAATTGATTGGCAGCGGTTGCACCGCCCCATAAGAATCCTGTTTTAAATGCCATTATTTTTCCTCTCTAGTAAGTTAAACACACCGTTTGTTTCAGCTGTTTGCTAAGTCTATCGTAAGCAATCGATCAGCCGTGGATACTTTGAGCTGATCCGTCATCTCGATTTTAGATAGTATTTGACTATTTGTCACGATCACGGGCGTTTGTGTATTAAAGCCTGCTGCTTCTATAGCAGCAATGTCAAATGTGATCAACTTATCGCCACGTTTGACTGCTTGACCTTGTGTCACAAATGCTTCATAGTGTTGACCCTCTAGCTCAACCGTATCAATACCGATATGAATCAGCAATTCCGTTCCCTTGTCTGAAATCAAACCAATCGCATGTTTTGTAGGAAACAGTGTCATCACAACACCATCAAATGGTGCCTTAATCTCACCGATTGTTGGCAGTATTACAAGACCTTGACCTAATAATCCTTCTGAAAATGCTGCATCCTCTGCATCACTCAAAGGTAAGACCTCCCCTGCAAGTGGAGAAAAGATGTCATCCTCAACTCGTTCACTAACTGCTATTTTTTTGCCAGTAGCGGCTAGTTTAGCTTCTTCTTTAGTTAGCTTAGCAGTTGGTGCGTCATCTTCAAACCCTATCATATAAGTTAGGGCAAATGCCGCTATCACTGCTATTATGTCCAAGATAACCGCATAAATGACATTTTTCATACTACCGTCTTTAGGGATAAGTGAGGTGTACTTGAAAATGCCAAGACCACCCATTTGTTGTGTTTTAATCCCTAATCCCATAGCAAAGGCACCGGTCACCCCACCAACCGCACAAGAAATCCAGAAAGGTTTCTTTTTCGGTAAGGTAATCCCGTAGATAGCCGGCTCTGTAATACCAAATATGCCTGATATGAAAGCTGGGATAGCGAGTTCTTTTAGCTTGTCATTTTTCGTCTTCACTAGTACCCCAAGGACCGCACCAGTTTGGGCCATCGCAACACTAGTAGCACCTGTTAGTAGAGATGTTGGAATGCCTTGAGATAAGGACATAATCACAAAGGGAATCAAAGCCCAATGTAGACCAAACATCACCAGAACCTGCCAACCAAATCCGATAATCACCCCGAAGATAATGGGATTAAAATCCAATATGGCAAGTAAACCATTACCTAGTCCATCCGCCGCAAAATTCATCACTGGCCCGATAATTAAGAAGGTCAAGGGAATAACGATGAGAGCGGTTAAGAAAGGGACTAGGAATAATTTAACAACATCCGGTATCACTTTCTTAAACTGTTTTTCCAGAACAGCTGCCAATGCGGCTGCCGCAATCATCGGCATGACTGTAGACCCATAGCCCGCAGCTGGAATAGAAAATGGAATACCGAAGAAATCCATACCACCGGCTACTTCAAACGTTTTCGTAGCAGACCCATCAATAAATCCTTTGTAAACCATACTGGAAGCAATCATCATCCCTAAAAATGGGGAGCCTCCGAATTTTTTCATGGCCGTATAGCCAATAAAGATAGGCAGAAACAAGAACAACCCATCTCCCATAGCATTAAAGACGGCATAGGTTGAAGAGCCTGAAAAACTGGCACCTAGTGCAAAGGATAAAATTGCATTTAGCCCCTTTAGCATACCTGCCGCAGATAAGGGAGCAAGAATAGGCTGGAAGATACTGGAAATCATATCGACAAAGCTATCGAAAAGATTGACCTTAGCGCCACTATTTGTCTCGGGCTCCAAAATACCTAGCACCTCATCAACATCTTGCCGAACATCTGGCACATGATTACCGATGACCACTTGATATTGACCACCCGCCTGCATGACAGTGATAATACCGTCCGTGTTTTTTAACACATCCGTATTCGCCTTACTCTCGTCTTTGAGTTTAAATCTAAGACGCGTGATACAATTTGTTAAGGAATTGACATTTTCCTTACCACCGACTTGTTTGACGATTATCTTCGCCAACGCTTCATATTTTCCCATCGTGGGGGACCTCCTAAAGAATGATCGAGTGAGGACTCGACATATAGTTTAGATGAGGCCATCTGATTGTAACCCTCTGGGATGAACTGTGTTAAGTGTACAATGGACTATTCTTTTTCAATAATCCGTGCTAGGTGAATCGTTAGATACATTTGTTCATCATGCGATGCATGATAATCAAGTGTTTGAAGTAGAAAACCTGAAATTTTCTGAGTTGTACGATAAGCTTGAGGATATTTAAAGGCAATCATCTTAAACAAGGCATCATCCATTTCATCAGGCTTGGTACTCACTTTTTTAGATAGGACACGCTCAGCAAAGAATCTAAGATGCGTCATGAAACGCTGGTAATAAATATCTTCCTCGTTCAGAGATACCTGCAGACTATATTTGACAATCGTGACAATCTCTTCAATCAATTTTGTCAACTGACTTGCTGCTGAGGAATTTCGACTCCCAAGCTCACTATTGACGATATGCATGGCGATAAAACCCGCTTCATCTTCATCCAATTTGATATCATATTTTCGTGAAATTTGTTCTATCGCCTTTTGGCCAATAGCATACTCCTCAGGGAAAAATCGCTTGATATCCCAAAGCAGAAAATTTTTAACGACAATGTTATCTTTTAGTCGAATTACAACCCCATTAATATGATCAGCCAATGTTAGAAAGAGCGAGTCGTTGACTTTACCAGTTATCGTCTCTTTGGCAAATGTTGCAATGGCATCTGCAATTTCAAGCACTTCATCTGGAATACCCGACAATAAATCTGTCACACGACTTTGGCCATCACCAGATAATTCATAGACTTTCTCGATATTTTCGGCTAATAATAGATCACCTATTTTTTTACCATACGCAAGACCACGTCCCATGACGACGACCTCAGAATTCCCTTTTAAAGAGATGACAACGTTATTGTTGAGGATTTTTTTAATCTCCATCAGTCCTATACCCAATCCAACAAAAAATAGACCAAAAAAGTGACAGTAACCCCATCAATTTTCGGTCTAGCTTAACTTAATAATAACTATCCTTGTTCCTATATCCATACTATCACTAATTGTAAGCGTTGTCAAACGATTTTTCATGTTTTTTACTTAGTACAGTAGATAAACCAGGAATAGGTAAAAATGACCTCACCACTATAGTATGATGCTAATTTTAGTTTAACTTATCAATATATAGCATCACAACTTCTTGATAATAAAAAACTAGCGAATCGTCTCGCTAGTTCTTACTATTTTTTAGCCATAACTATTGCTTAATGAACGGAATAGTTAGGTGCTTCTTTTGTAATTTGAACATCATGTGGATGACTTTCTTTCAAGCCGGCACCTGACATCTCGATAAATTGTGCATGGTCATGCAAGGCTTTAATATCAGCTGCTCCCGTATACCCCATACCAGCTTTTAGACCGCCGAGCATTTGGAAGACGATATCTGTTGCAGAGCCTTTGTAAGCCACGCGTCCTTCGATACCTTCTGGTACCAATTTGTTTGCTTCATTCACACCACCTTGGAAGTAGCGATCTGATGAGCCTTTTTTCATAGCCGATAGACTACCCATGCCACGGTACGTTTTATATTTACGACCTTGGTAGATTTCAAATTCGCCTGGTGATTCATCCGTTCCGGCTAACATAGACCCTAGCATAACAGCATCTCCACCTGCTGCTAACGCTTTTACGATGTCGCCTGAATACTTGATACCACCATCGGCGATGATTGTCTTGCCATACTCACGCGCCACAGCTGCCGCATCATAGATGGCTGTGACTTGAGGAACACCAACACCTGCGACAACACGTGTCGTGCAGATAGAACCAGGACCAATCCCGACCTTAACCACATCCACACCAGCATCGTATAAAGCACGTGCACCTTCACCTGTTGCGATATTTCCTGCGATTAATGTCCGATCTGGAAAATGCGCACGAATCTCTGAAATTTTGCGTAGGACACCTGCTGAATGACCATGTGCAGTATCGATCACGATCGCATCAGCTCCAGCTGCAAATAAAGCTTCTGCACGTTCAAATGTATCAGATGAAACCCCTACAGCACCAGCAACCAACAAACGGCCTTTGGCATCTTTGGCAGCATTTGGAAACTCAATCACACGTTCGATATCTTTGATTGTAATCAAACCAGACAAACGACCTTCACCATCAACCAATGGTAATTTTTCAATCTTGTGTTTTTGAAGTAGTGACTCAGCTTCTTTCAAGGTCGTACCAACTTGTGCAGTGACTAAGGCATCAGATGTCATCACGTTTTTAATTTCTTGTGTATAGTCCTCAACAAAACGCAAGTCACGGTTAGTCAAGATACCCACAAGTTTGCGATTCTCAAGCGTTTCAACAATCGGCACACCTGAAATACGGTACATCGACATCAGGTCTTCTGCTGCTTGAATCGTGTCTGTCGGTGTTAAGAAGAAAGGATCCGTAATCACACCAGACTCTGAGCGTTTCACTTTACGTACTTCATCAGCCTGCTCGGCAATCGTCATATTCTTATGCACGACACCCATACCACCTTGGCGCGCCATAGAGATCGCCATGGCACTATCAGTAACAGTGTCCATCGCCGCCGAAATAATCGGAACATTTAAAAGCAAGTTGGGTGCAAGCTGAACTTTCATGTCTACCTCGTTTGGTAGCACATGACTCTCAGCAGGAATAAGCAGTACATCATCAAAAGTATAGCCTTTTTTCAAAAATTTAGTATCCCAATTTGACATCGAAATGGTTCCTTCTTTCCTATATTATAATAAGCAATTTCTTGCTTGACAATTTGATATTGTTACTATTCTATCATGCTATCTAGCTTTGTCAATACATTTGGTTCAACTATTATCACTGCTTTAGCCCGTATTAGTCGTACACAACTAAAATCGGAAAGTTTAACCATCTATTCTGACTGAGTCGTGTATAATTGCAACTAATTTTTTGACATTTTCTGCTATCTTTTTTTGTGTCATGTTACGAACATCTATCTTGATATAGTGCTTTTGAGGTAGCTGTATAAAATTTCTAACCATAAAATCGACGCTAATGTTTTCCTGTATTAGCTGTCTCTCTATCTCATGAATTGCCACATCATCTTTGAGTTGAAAGACGAACTTCGTATCTAAAGTCTTATCAAAATGATTTGGCGCATAGCCAAGATCTCGTAAAGTTTGGTGTAAAGCACGTGCTTTCTTTCGATATATTTTAGCCAACTCTTTTCTATGTTTATCAAACATGCCACTATCTAAATAGAGCGCTAGAGCCATCTGGGTGATCAAGTTTGTATCATAATCAATTAACACTTTTTTTGCTAGAAATGTCTCTATTATTGCTTCTGGTAAAACACAGCATCCTATCCTTAGGGCTGGAAAAATAATTTTTGAAAAAGATTTTAAGTAAATGACACGTTGATTGACATCATAATAATGCAATGGCAAATTATTATGATTCACATCAAAATCTGATAAATAGTCATCTTCTACTATATAAACATCATACTGTTCTGCTAAGGAAACGATTTTCTGCTTTTGTTTTGCCGTGTAAAAAGTACCTAGAGGATTTGAAAACCGTGGAATCGTATAAAAAAATTTGATCGACTTTGTTTTAAATAGCTGCTCTAGCTCATGAAGATCGACGCCTTTATGATCACGATGTATGGTTTCAAACTCTATTTTTTCCGCCACAAGTAACTGATTCATCATATGATAGGTTGGTTGCTCAATAAGGATGACCGATTTATCGTTTGGAAAAGGGATTTGGCTTAAGATGTAGAGTGCCTGCTGGATACCAGTCGTTATAAGTATGCTCTCTTTTTGTGTATAGACTTGCTCTTGTTTAAGATAAAGATAGAGTGCGTCTACTAAGTCATCAAGTCCCTTATGATTTAGATGGTAAGTAAATAATTTTGTCTGTTTTGTTTGGATGGCTTGATCAAGGCACTGTCTAAAATCAGCATAAGGAAATAACCGCTCATCAGGCATGGCATTCCCGAAATCTATCACGTCTGATAACTCACTATCCGACGTGATATTCCCCTGCAACACATAAGTCCCACTTTTTTCTTTTGAGTAGATGATATTTTGATACTTCAATGCTAATAAGGCTTTACTTACAGTATCCTTATTACACCCATATGTCTCACTTAACCTACGTATTGCTGGTAGCCTGTCTCCCTGAACCAGATCACCGGCTTGTATCATCGCTTTTATATCATCAATAATTTGCTCATATTTAGTCATGACACGTCCTTTTTGTCCCCATACAGATTCATTTATATATGATTGTATCAAAGTTTACAGCATGTTACAATCAAACTGAACAGGAGGATATATGAAAATATTAATTACAGGTGCCACTGGTGTTTTAGGCAAGCGTATCACAAAACATTTAGCAAAAATTCACGACGTGGCCGGATTAACAAGAACAAAATCAGGTGCAGATATGCTGCATACACTTAATGCACGCGCATATATCGGGGATATTCGTGATAAAGCCTTTGTCTTTGACATGGTTAACTCATTTAAACCGACTATCATTATCCATCAAGTAACTGATTTAAAGCACCTAAGTAGTCAAGACAATGCAACGATCCGTAAGATTGGCACACAACACATTGTAGCAGCTTCACTTGCCTATAATGTTGAGAAACTCATCTCACAAAGTATTTCTTGGGCATATGAACCTGGAAAAGAACCTGCAACGGAAGACACACCCTTAGATTTAGCAGCAGACTTTCCTAGGAAAACAACAATCGATGGCATACTAGCCTTAGAAAAGGAGACACAACAACTAGCGCAACATGTTATTTTAAGATATGGTACCTTATATGGTGAGGACACTTGGTACGCAAAAAATGGGGGTATTCATCAGCAATTTTTAGATGGCACTGCTAAAGTAAGTCATGGCATCACAAATTTCATTCATATCCAGGATGCTGTAGCAGCCGCTATACTGGCAATATCCTTACCTACTGGCATTTATAATATTGTAGATGATGAACCTGCTTGCGGTCCTATTTGGGCTCCCTACTATGCTAAGCAACTAAACGGAGACAGCAATACTATCTCATATCTTAGCAAAAATCCGTGGGAGCGAGCGGTGTCAAATGCGGCCTATAAACAAAACGGTGGTAAGCTGGCCTTTAACTCTTGGCGAGAGGGGATGAAAGATCTTTAGAAGACTAATAGAAAAATTAAGTATCAGTTTGATTAATACGTGCGTCCTATCTTTTACGATGACGATCATTTCGCAAGGTATACATGCGTTTTCTATACAAGGTTGGCTGACGTCATGGCTACTTGCCTACTTAATCATCATCCCCCTCAGTCTTACCACGCCTTACTTAGTACAGTTATGTTTTACGCGCTATGATACAAGAAAATGACTATAGTTAACTTAACATAGCGCACCCTAACATCCGCCAATTACTTCAAATATAAACAGAAGCCTATAGCCTGGAACGCTAAATCCCCTGGCTATTGGCTTTTTATATGGTGCCATGCTTACAAACCGGTTTCGAAAACAAAAAAACTTTGCCAACTGACAAAGCGAAAAGGTTCTTAATTTTTTTGTGCCTTTTGATAGGCTTGATAGATTTTTTTTAGCATTGGTTCTGAGTCTTTTTTTTGCTTATTAAGCATTTTACTGCCATAATCGAAATCAGCAACCATAAAGTTAGTACCTAATATTTCAATCGATTTAATACCTAGTAACCTGCTCCCTTTACTGTTGATGACCTCATCTCCTATGCTATTGTTGTAAGATGCGATACTTGTCTCATCAACGCCATAACCATAAGCCAGACCCTCATCTATTAAACTTTGGAAGAGCTCCTCTACAGATCCTTTTTGTTGTACCTCTATCAGATAATCCACAGCATCCAAGCTTACTTTTTTAACTTTTTGCCAGCTTGCTGTATCCGCATCTGATAATGTGCAGATCTGGATTGTCACAATGGGTTTGACTTGTGGTGGTTTTTTGGTTAATTTTTTAAACACGACCACCCCAACAACTAGACAAGTCACGACTAGAGTCAGTAGAATCAGTCTTCTCCTTCGTTTGCTTCTCTTCATGTTGCATCTCCCAAAGTTGTCACATCTATCACAACATCAACCCGATTATAAACATCTGGATCATGTGTGGCGATGATGACATACTGATTAGCTTTCGCTTCATTTAATAATAAGGTGACAATCTCGTCTCCTGTCTGCTTATCCAAGGCACCCGTCGGCTCATCCGCTAAGATGATCTTCTTAGCTTTTAAGAGCATCCTTGCAATGGCAACTCGCTGTGCTTGCCCACCAGACAATTCATAAATTTTTGCAGCCAGATAAGTGGCATCTAGCCCCACTTTTTCAAGTGTCTCAACCAGCTTTGTTTGATTAGTCTCGACTAACTTGAGATTTTGTTTGACAGTCTTGTTTTCTAACAGCGAATAACTCTGAAAAACATAGCCTAAATAATCTCGAAAAAAAGTACGCTCACTAATCTCCCAAATATCCTCACCATCAAGTCGTATCTTGCCCGATTGAACCTTTTCTAGGCGACCAATGCTGTTGAGTAGTGTTGTTTTACCAGAACCAGAAACACCGACCAAAGCATAGCTCTTCCCCGCTTCAAAAGTCAAGGTGATATGATCGATTACGATTTTTTTCCCATAGCGCTTACTAAAATTAACTAGTTCAAGTGTCACGATAATTCTCCTTTCACGATTTGTGTATACTGTCGACGCATCAATAAGAAACTTCGGATACTGGCACCGATGATCATCGCACCTAATAGTAAAGCAAGCAAGATAAGGATAACCTGACCAGTGAGAGCGACAGTTACGGCAGTTACGCCGATAATAACCAGAAACAACCCTAATAGTGCTGTGACAGCCATCCTTACCTTTGAACGACCTAAGATGAGCAACTTAACGAAGTCAGATTGCTTGCTTGCAAGCAACGTCATCGCATACTGATAGACACAGATAAACAAGATGAGTAGCATCAAATTCTGTAAAAATTTTGCCATGACCAGTTGATGCTTTAACGACTGGATATTAAGCACAACGCCTTGATAAACTGTCACGGGATTGATAGCAAAGTCTAATCGGTTACTTAGCGCTGCTATCTGACCCACAGCTTCTGGACTAAATAACCCATTATTGGTGATATTACTAGCAAGTGCACCACCTCTCTGAACAGGTATCAACTGAGTATCTAAAATAACAAGGATAGCATCCTCATCACTTGCGCGACTTCCTAGACGTGACAACAGGTCTGGCTGGGATCGATCATCTCCTGATGGATTAAAGTAAAATAATTTTTGACCATTTGGGATAACTTGCAGCGCAATCTCGTCTTTTGTAACCGTCGTCCCAATGAATTGCTCCTTAAAGACAGTGTTTAAAACAGATGCTTGTGCCTCTTTGTATTTTTCAGGCAGATAGATCGTCGCTAGTTTTCCCTGTACCGGCTGATAAGTCGTTTGATTAACTGCATTTTCGAGCTTAACACCTGCTTGGTTAATATAGATCAGTCGTTTATTTATCTCTGGCTGACTAATGCCATCTGATTTTAGTTGCGCCGTGAACCCACCATCTACAGCGCCATCTGGTACATAAGCACCTGAAGCACCAAGATAGAGAAACTCAGTCTCTTTGACAGCTTCTAAAATTGCAGTATAGATTTTGTTACTCTCTCTAAAGTCAGAATCATGGCCATTTTGATCAAATGACTGAATCCCAATCGGCTCTAACTTCTGCCACGTCTTGACTTGCTCCCAAGGCTTGAGCATGGCAATCTGATCTTTTAAGGTCACCTGGGTCTGAGTTGTTTCTTTTAACACTTGACCAGAAATAAAAATCAAGGCGCCAATCATCACCAGCCAGATCAAAAATAAACTGCCTCCCTTTAGCTTATTTTTGATCATCTCAACAGGCTTCTCTAGTTTAATCGTCATATAGGCGATCAAAAGTGAGATCTGTTCAAGCACTTGAAAAATGATCAGGTTTGTAAGTAGGATAGCTAAGAAAGCCTGACTACTGTACGTATTCAAGCCGTTACCTCGAAAATGACTATAGAGCAGGGCTAGTAGTAAGGTCAAGCCCATATTGACCAGTAAGGGCAGGCAGCTATCTGCAAAAAATCTGATGATTGGTTTACCTAATGAACGCCAGATTACCCGCTCTTTTAGCTTTCTGCTACCCGATACGAGTAGGCAGATGAAAAAGATCATATAGAGCGATGTCGTTAACATAGCACGGAGTGTGCCTGAAAACTGGGCAAAGCCCCCTAAAAACCAAGGTAATTTTTGATAAACTATCTGTAACCCTGTCCGTCTTAGTCCATCAAAATCAGCAGGAGAGATGCGGCCAGAGCTATAATACATCCCGATAACAGGCACTTGTAGATAGCTTTTTTGATCCTTGCTATCATTCAGTTTTGGATAGCGAATCTGACTATCCTTATCTACTATCGGTTTATAGACTGTCACACCTTTTTCATCACATAGCTTCTGCATCATTGCATAGACCACTTTATTGGTGCTTATACTTTTTCCCTCTATCGAAAATGCGCCATCAACAGGTAGGGGAACAGGTTCCTGTTGATCCTCGAGGGCAAGTACCCCTAACATGGCCATTAAGCAAAAGAAAAACGCGACAACTCCTAATTTTAGTTTCAAACAATCCTCCCTGACAACACCTAGTCCTTTATCAAGATTTGAACGATCCTAACATACCGTGCTTGATGTGACAACCACTAGTTCAATCTTTAAAATCAGATCCTGTATAAAATATAGGATCTGACTTTAAAAGTAAAACATCCCTTTGGTGCTAACCTAGTTTTTACGATATGACATTAAGAATCATCTTGCCCCATCTTAAAAACGATAGTATCCCCAATGTGCCGATAGTGTTCCATCATTCCATGCTTTATTTGCATCAGATCTCGCCCAACCATAACTCTCTATTGAGGATGATTTCACTCTACCAAAAGAATTTTTCACAGATGAGATGGAACCATATCCTGCTGATTGCACATAGTAATGTGAATATGTCCGCTTGCCACCTAAGGCCGTACCATAGCTCCATACATCAATGATGGGTGAAGCTGCTGGATTTGTAATCACAGCACTGACTGCACCTGCAGTCCCAATAGATAGTGCAAGCGCACCGATGACGATGAGTTTCTTTGTTTTTTTCATGTTAATGTCTCCACTTCAATATTTTAATTATAAAAATGTTCGAACTTTTTATATACATAGAGTATAGCATAAAAAAACTGCGAATTTTAAAAGTTGCGAATCTGCAACAGTTGACATAAAAAAGAGTAGATTAAATAGCAAATAGTACGATATGCTGTGCACATCAAAATGAAAAATAAAAGAAAAGTCGGATGTGCAATTTATTATATGGCCTTTGGTGGTGTTGATAAGCGCAAAAAAACTAATCTTGATTTAGCTGATCAAATATACGTCTAAAGCGTTTAGCCATACCAGCTACTTCAAATCGTTCTAATATAGCAAAATCACCTTGAATTTCTGCCAACATTTCTGGTGTTTTTTCTTGTTGATAGACCAAAAAATTTTTGGCAATATGTAGCGATATTTTCTCCGCCATATCCCATTCTGTTAACAGCTGTTCTAACAGATCCTGAATATGGACTGCCCAGCTAACATACTGCCTAGTGATAAAAAATAGATAGAGGTTTAGTAATGCCTTTTTAACAGCTTCTGCATTTTGAGATAGCAGGGTCGCTAAGCTATTACTCGCTAACATATCTTGTCCTAAGGCATAGACTTCTGTTTTATCAAGTATGTCTAAACAGGCACTAAATAAATTAACATCGAATACCGTCCAATGTGGTAGCAATAGTAAATAAGTGCCAAGAAATGCTTTCTCACAACTAGTCGTTAGCTTTTCTCCATTCACATCAAGTATTGCTGCCTTAACGATTAGATTGTACAGTTTATCCAGCTTCATTTTCGCATTTGGCTTAAGCATCGCTTTAAGCGCCAGGATATCCTTGGCCATGACAGCTAACATCATTTTTTGACTAAAGCGTTGATAATAGGATGGTTGATTGTCCCGCAAGGCAAAAAATTCACAGGTGGTCATATTCAGGCCACTAACCGCTGCTAGAAAACGGTCGATAGACAACATATTCTGACCACTCTCAAATCGCGATAATTGGGAGGTAGTCAGATAGGGATTAGATATAGCAACATCCCCCATAGAATAGCCCCTATCACGTCGAACTTGATGATAGTAATCCCAGATATTTTGTCCTATAAGTTCTTTTTCCATGATCCTACCTCCTTTGACTGAGTTCACCTATGGCCTATAAGTTAGTTGATACAACCTCACTAAATATCAATTACTATTTTTTATCTCAAAAACTAGTTTATAAAATTACATGAATTTATTATATATACAGTTTAACATAAAAAAAACAGATAATTCAAGTATTGCATTTTAGCAACCCTGAATGATCTGAAATAGATGATGGTTTAGTAAATAGACTAAGCTAGCATTCCTGAAATACTTAGTTAATAATGTCCTTTTTTTCCTTATAAAGCACGATATTAAACCCCAATACAACAGGTAAGATCGCATACAGCGCATGTTGAGAAAATTGGATAGACAGCACGGTGGATAGGAAGACACCTAAACAAAATCCTGAAATGACCAGAAATATATAGCCACCTCGTTTTAAGACATCCTCATTCTTTTCAACCAATCCTTGTGTAATAAAGACGGTCATATTTTTAAGATTACCGGTCATCATCGTATTGGTATATGGTGCACCACGCATTTTCCTAAAGGATTCTAGTTGGACTGCTGCAATAAAAGATAAGGACAGGACAGTCCATTGTGATGAGACATATTGCGATATCACGGCTGTGTATAAAATACCCACAAAAATAATGACACCTGCAAGTGAATGCCAGCGTAGCTTTTTATGACGGACAGCAAATCTTCTAGCAAAATAGGTAAACAGACTACCTAACATAAAGGCAACAATTGGCAACAAATAACTTGCTGCCGTAAGGATATGTCCCTCTGCCAAATGTTTCATCAGATAAATCATATTCCCAGTTTGCATGCCGGCGAAGCGCTGACCTTGCGTCATAAACGTATAAGCATCTACAAAACCACTGATAAAGGCTAATAAGATCGCCACGCGCACACGCTCAAAAATGCGATACTGTTTACTATTCACTACTCGTCTCCCCATTCTTAATTGCTAGCCACTAAGGCAACGCTCGCTAGTGTCGATATCACCTTAATAATCTACTGTCAGATTAAGTCTTATCATTTATGATAAGGACTTCCCTCTCTAATCATGAAGCCTCTATAGATTTGTTCTGTCAAAACCAAGCGCATCAGCTGATGGGGCAGGGTAATCCTACCGAAACTAATCAGTGCATTTGCTCTTTTTTTAACCTCTGGTGCCAATCCTAGACTACCTCCAATGATAAAAACAAGCGTGGAAGATTGCTGCATCGCCTGATCAAAGGTTGTGGATAAGTCTTCTGACGAGATTAACTTGCCTTCTATAGCCATGGCCATAACAAAATCACGGTCTGATATTTTTGCTAAAATTCGCTGACCTTCTTTAAAAAGAATTTGCTCATTCTCTTTATCTGAGGCATTATCTGGTGTTTTTTCATCTGCTAATTCTAGCAGTTCCACCTGTGCAAAACGTGATAACCGTTTGACATATTCTGCAATACCGTCTTTCAGGTATTTTTCCTTTAACTTACCAACACTGATTATTTTAACTCTCATAACTTTATTATAACAAAAATTAAATTGTTTTTATCCACAACATCATTGAAATGTAAACAGATGAAAGCGTGTTTTATCCACATTTTCATTATTTTTTCCACAATTTTGTGGAAAACTCTCTGTTTTTTTCACAGTTGTTCACAAAATACACACTTTTCCACAAAACTGTGAGTAACTTTTAGCGCTTAATCTGGTCTACTTATGACTAAATAATTAACAAACTGACTTTTTTAAGGTATGATTAAGTGGTATAGCGTAAACTTAGCTTATTATAACTGATGGATAAAGGATTAGAAATATGAAAACAAATAAAAAAACAGCTGCAAAATTAATCACTGCTGGTATCATAGGTGGTGCTGTCGCTCTAGGTGGTAACGTCGTTTATGACCACTTTAACACGACTGGTACATCCCTAAATACTAGCAGTACTGCTACTAAGGTTGATAATACAGCCTACAAGGTTACAAGTGACACAACCAAAGCAATCAGTAAAGTATCTGATGCCGTCGTCTCTGTTATCAACTACCAAAAAGCACCCGAAAGCGGGTCTTCCATCGATGATCTCTTTGGCGACCGTGATAATGCGACAAAGAAAGATGACGCAAAAGAACAACCTGCAGCAGAAGGATCTGGGGTCATCTATAAAAAAGATGGCGATACTGCCTATGTTGTCACCAATAACCATGTTGTAGACGGTGCTAGCTCGCTAGAAATCCTGCTTGCTAACGGCAATAAAGTGAAAGGTACATTGGTTGGTAAAGATGCCTATAGTGATTTAGCTGTCATCAAGATGGCTGCAAAAGATGTCTCTAAAGTGGCAACTTTTGGTGACTCAACAAAACTGACTGTGGGTGAACCTGCCATCGCAATCGGCTCTCCTCTGGGCAGCCAATACGCAAACTCAGCAACTGAAGGGATTATCTCTAGTCTCTCAAGACAAGTCATCATGAAAAACGAAAGTAATGAGACGGTTAATATTAATGCCCTACAAACAGACGCTGCGATAAATCCTGGTAACTCTGGTGGTGCACTCGTTAATGTAGAGGGACAAGTCATCGGCATTAACTCAAGTAAAATTTCAGCAACAGGTGCCTCTTCAAGTGATGTTTCTGTTGAAGGAATGGGATTTGCTATCCCGTCAAATGATGTTGTCAGCATCATCAGTAAACTTGAAAAAGATGGTGAGATCAAACGTCCAGCACTAGGTGTCCAAATGCTTGATCTTGCAAGCATCAGCTCGCAAAATCAAGCCCAACTCAAACTCCCTAACTCAGTCACTGCTGGTGTTGTGATTGCCAAGGTTCAAGATGGTCTTCCTGCTGCTGCTGCTGGTCTTAAGAAATATGATGTCATCACAAAAATTGGGGATACCAAGGTAACAAGTGGTACTGAACTCCAGACAGCACTTTACAAATATAATATTGGGGATAGTATGAAAATCACCTATTATCGTGATGGTAAAGAGAACACTGCCACCATTAAACTAGATAATACATCAGATAAGTTAAAATTTGATGATGCTGAGAAGAAAAATACTGATAAATAAAGATATACTAATAAAATATAACAAGTAAAAACGTAGCAGACTGATGATAGCTTGCTACGTTTTTCTATTATAATGATACAGACGATTTATCTTATACTCGTCATACCCATAAGCAAACTCGTTAATAGGCTCTGATCTCGTACAATTCTGTCTAGGGTTAGGTGCTGTTGGGTAAACGCTAGATACAACTCCCCTGTAGATTTAGGCAAAGTCCTATTTATCGCATAAGGAGTAAGCGCATTACAAAGCCTTGCGCGTTCACGGTCTACATCTTGAGTTTTTTGAAACTGTTTATAGTGGCTCTCTAAGATCTGCTCGATCTCAGGTATTAGATCGCAAGCACCCATCGCTGTTGTCAGTAAGGCGTCAAATTTTTTTATCGCATCTACTTGCTTTTCTTTTCGCTTAGCAAACATTTTTAATTTCCCACTTTCTATAACGCATCTTATTTCTACAACATATCTTAATTATCTAAATTATATACCGATTATCTTGAAAATACAAAAAAAAATCCATGTCAATCTGACATGAATTTACTGATAGTCCGTACGGGATTCGAACCCGTGATACCGCCGTGAAAAGGCGGTGTCTTAACCCCTTGACCAACGGACCAGGGTAAGTATTTATTGCCTTCTTTCTCAGCAACATAGATAATTATATCGTAAAACAGGTAAGCGGTCAACCCCTTTTTTAATTAAATACCATTTTTTTTACTGATTATTTGTTTTTCTTGTAATCTACACCGCTAGTCTGATTT